>VFQP010000079.1_pt1 | contig 282858 bp, 250 predicted proteins | sample 3512351 | NCBI WGS metagenome assembly VFQP01 (sample SAMN10412372, study PRJNA504923) | tailings metagenome | isolation source: Relicate 1 Philex TSF1 revegetated site | place: Philippines: Tuba, Benguet | collected 2017-08-29 | reverse complement strand
CCGAAGGCAGCACCACCACTCCCGGAGAGTTCGTCGTCGAAAAGGCCTTCGTCGAGTGATTGTCGGCTGACTACACCAACCGCGCCCTATTCAAACGGAGCGGAGGGCAGATGCAATGTTGCGGGCAACACGCGGTCAACCGTTACCCGCAATGGACCGCAAAGAGTCTTCGACACCCTAAAACGAACTGACCGAAGGGCGGCCGACCCGCCCGGCCCGATCCTCCCATCGCTTGCGCAAGGCACAGACGAGAACGCCATTCAACGGCATCAGCGAGAGAGGCATCGCGACCGCATTCGGGACGCGACTCCCAGGGTGCAAGAACCTGCACCTTTGAGCCCCCCTCAGGGATCGGGACACCACGCATCGTCGGCACCGGCCAAAGAAAAGACGATGCCCCTGCAAAAGCCACGCGATCCGGGCTGCGGAAACCAATCGCTTTACTGCCGCCATGATGAGTGCGCCGACGTGCATCCGTTTCAAGCGGGTGTGCATTTGGCGAATGGTGCCCAGGGGCGGCCCACCGGAAACTCGCTCCTTCAATCGCTTAAGGCAAAGCGGGACACAACGATTTTCTATAGCTTTTCATAGCTTTCTAAATGCTAGTGTCCCACCTTTGGAGGTGGTTACTTTGCAACCGTTTGCAAAGCTAGCTTCCGGCATCCAGAGCAATGGTCGCCGCGTCGGGGTCACAATTTTGGTATCTCAGGCCGACGAATAGCAAAGCTTAAGGCACCACAGGGGCGGCCTGTCGGAAAACCGATATTTCAACCGCTTACGCCCGAGCGGGATACAGCGATTTTCCATAGCTTCTCGTAGCTTTCCGACGCAAGTGTCCCACTCGCGAAAGACCTTCGCGGTCGTTGCCAGATGTTGGGCCAAGCCTGCCGCCTACTGCGCCGTTACCTCAACTTCGACGGACATACCCACGTATGCGTCGGTCATTCCGAAGAATGTACCCACCACTGGCATCACCTGGGCAATGCTGCGGCCGACCGCGACCGGAATCAAATTGAAGCCGCCCAGGGCGCGATGGGTTGGATCGAACGTAACCCAGCCCGGACCCGGGAGGTAGATTTCCGCCCAAGCATGCGTCGAGCCGGCTGTGTTTTGCAATTGCTGATCGGGATTATAGAGATAGCCTGAAACGAGACGCGCCCCGAAGCCCAGGCTTCGTGCTGCCTCGGTGAACAGCACCGCGAAGTCGCGGCACGAACCCCATCCGCGATCGAGCGTCTCACGAGGCGATTGGGTGCCTTCCTCTTCGCGGCTCTGGTAGCGTATCTGAGCCGCCGTCCCCGTCACCAAGTCCTTGAGCAACGCCAGCGTGTCGGTCTCGCCACCGCGAACGAAGCCAGCTGCCCATTCCGCAAGCCGCCCGGCCTCATCGATATATTGCGGGTGTGCGAGCGGCCCAAGATCGACGACCTCATCACATGAATAGGAGAACGGGTAGCGCACAGCCGACGAGGCGATGTCGAACACCGGCCACGGCTCCGCCGCGAGTTCAACCACCGCAGTACTGTCGATTACGAGCGCGTCGGCAGGCGCGTCGAAATTCGCACTCGCGACCGCGTTGCCGAACACGTCGTTGGCCCAAGTGAGGGCGGCCGCCGGCATGATGTCGACACTGCTCGACAGTAGGCGAACCTCGCGGCTCTCGCGCGGACGCAGCATGAGACGATGCGGCCCGAGCCGCACCGGCAGGCGGTATCGGTAGCGCGTCTTGTGCCGGATGGTGAGGACATTCATCGTGGATATCGGCGCGTCATTTCCTCCGATGTCCAACTCGAAAGACGACGCAGGCGCAAATATATTCAGTCAGCATCCCCTGATATTCGATGGGCGGACGCACCATGTCCCAGTCAGCGGCGCCGGTCCGATGATCGCGCCAGCGCCCGCTCACCAACAACCATAAGGATTTTCCCATGGCCGACCAGCCGTCGACTGCGACCACCAGCGCCGCCTCAAGCACCCGAATGCAGGACAATTCCAGCGAACAGAGGAAGCAGCTGCGCGCCGACATCGGTGGCAAGTGGAACAAGTTCTCCACCCAGGAGCTGACCGACCTCAAGGACAAGGACGATCTGGTGTCCCAGCTCGTCGCCAAATACGGTCTGGAAAAAGACGCCGCGGCGAGCGACGCTGAAGCCGTCGTCAAGGGCCGCGACTTCTGACGAAGCAGCCGGGGGCGGGGCCTGCAAGGGTCCCGGCCTCGGCGCTCGTTGGCGGCTTCTCTGATGTCCACGAGATCCATCGAGCGCACGGTGACCTTCCGGCAACCCTTCCGCCTGTCCGCCGTCGATGAAGTGTTGCCTCCGGGCCGATATCGGGTCGTCACCGAACAAGAACCGATCGAGGGCCTGTCATTCGCCGCCTGGCAGCGCGTGCGGACGCTGCTTTTCCTCCCTGCCAATTCTCTTCCCGGCAAGGCGCGTGAAGTCGTCCCCGTCGATCCTAACGAGCTCGAGGCCGCGCAAGCCGCCGACGCGCTGGAAAGTCCGTGATGTCCAAACCTCGCTTCGTATTGAAGGAATGGCTCGTCCCGCCCATTCTCTTCCCGCTGTTTTTGGCGGCGATGTTCGTCGCCTATGCGCTCCTGCGCACCCCGACGTAGACATTGTCCGAGCATTCACCCCGTTCGACGCTCGATACTTTTCAGCGTCTGTTCTATGCGGCACGTGAAAACGCGAGGGCTGCGGAGGGAACCGTTCGCTTCACCGCGACGATGAATGGCGACACCTTGAAGGAACTCGGCCGCGAGGTCGCGATGGGTGGCGTTGTTGCGATGCTCACCGTTCCCGCCGCCTGCGAGGAAGCTGCCTCCAAGGCGGACGGTCCGACCGGAATCATCTTGTGGGATGTCGAGCTTGTACTGGATAGCAGCTTGGCCGACAGCGAGATCAAGATGGGTGAGATGACGGTCAATTGAGGAGCCTGACATGACGGACAAGCCGATAGAGCTAGACCGGCATCGCGGCATGGATGCTCAGAAAGCGACCGACCTGCGTCGCCTGCTGGCAGAGGTCGAGGCCAACGAACAGGCCCTGCGCCTTCGCCAGGAGGAGCTGGAAGCTCAACTGATTGCCGCCCCATCGGAGGATTGGCATGAAGTGGCGGAGAAGGTGCGTTACGTTCTTCGCCTTTACGCGGCCACCCTTGCCTCCGGAGACACGCGTGGACATGCGCTGGTCACAGCCGTGCTTGCGGATATGGACCGCCTTGCCCTCAAGCCTTCGCCGGCGTCGCTCTAACACCCTGACGAGGGGCTTGGAGCCTATCGACGCTGGCGAAGGGCGCCCCGGAACCGGATCGCTCGCCAGTGGGTGTCCCACTTCGCGTCAATCCTTTGCAAAATCTGAGGAATGGTGCCCAGGGGCGGAATCGAACCACCGACACTGCGATTTTCAGTCGCATGCTCTACCAACTGAGCTACCTGGGCGCGCCACGTCGTTGGCGGCGGGCTTATAGGACGCGCTGGCGTCCCTGTCCAGCCGGGTCCGGCCTTCCTCGCCCCGATCAGTTCCTGTCGCCGCCGCGCGGCTCGTCCTCGCCGGGGCCTTCCTCGGTCTCGACCCGGTAGCTTTCCTTGAGCCAGCGTCCCAGGTCGATGTCGGCACAGCGTTTCGAGCAGAAGGGCTGGTATTTCTCCTCCGCCGGCTTGGCACAGATCGGGCACCCGGCCGCGATGCGGACGGCGCGCAGCGCTGGCGAGGCGCGGTCAGTCATCTTGTTCCTCCAGCGCCTCGAGCTGGGCGGCCAGGGTCGGACCACGACGGGCGCGGGTCAGCTCGAAATGGCCGAGCCGCGTGAAACCGTAGAGCTGGGTCGGCACCGGATCCTCGGCCAGCGCCTCGGCGAACACCGCCTGCACCTTGTCGCGGTCGTAGGAGCTGCGCATGGTCACGAAGTCGATCACGATCGCTCCGGCGAGGTTCCGCAGCCGGAGCTGCTGGGCGATGGCCGGCGCCGCCTCGAGATTGATCTCGACAGGACGTCTCGGCGCCCTGCCCTGCCGGCCGCCGGCGCTCGCGCTGTCGACGTCGACCGCGCACAGCGTCTCGCCCGGCTCGAACAGGATCTCGACGCCGCTCTGCAACGCGATGCGGTCGGCCAGCGCCGTGTCGACCTGTCCGGCGACATCGTCGATGTCGAAGGCCGGCATCGGCCCGTTGTGCCAGCGCACGCGAATCTTCTCGCCGAGCCGATCCATCTCGTCCTGCAGCGTGCGCGCCATCGTGCGGTCGTCGATGATCACCTCCTCGAGCGTCGCACCATGGTCGCGGAGCATGCGCGCGATCGGATCGCGCTCGCCCGGCAGGCGCGCCGTGAGATCGGCCGGAGGCTCGAGGTCGAGGGCAAGCCGGCGCACCTTCTCCCACCGTTCGAGGACACCGGCGGCATCGGCGCGCAGCAGATCGGCCGAGGCACCGGCAGCGGCCGTGCGCAGGATGGCGCCGCCGTCCAGAAGCCCCTGGACATGGCCGCGCAGGCGGTCACGCTCGGACTCGCCTTCGATCCGGCGCGAGAAGGCGATCCCCGAGCCGAGCGGATGAAAGACGACATAGCGGCCCGTCACGGCGACGTTCATGGACAGGCGCGGTCCCTTGTCGCTTTCCGCCTCGTGGCGGACCTGGACAAGGACCGGCGCGCCGGGCGGCGGCCACGTATCGATGCCGGCCCGGTCCTCCGCGCGCAGGAAACCCGCCTTGCCGATGCCGATATCGACGAAAGCGGCATCGAGCTCAGGCATCACCCGCTCGACGCGACCGAGAAAAATGCCGTCGACGCGGATCGGCCGGTCGCGGCGCACGACCTGCAATTCGGCCAGCCGGCCTTGCGCCGTGAGGGCCATCAGGAACGCCTTCGGCATGGCATGGCAGATCAGGCGATCGATCCGGCTCATGCCGCGACAGACCGCATCAGGCCGACCGTCTCGAAGAGCGGCAAGCCGACAACATTGCTGTAGGAGCCGGAGATGAATGCGACGAAGGCCGCGGCCTTGCCCTGGATGGCATAGCCGCCGGCCTTGCCGCGCCATTCGCCGTCCTCGACATAGGCGTCGGCTTCCGAACGCTCCAGCCGCTTGAAGCGCACCATCGTCTCGACGAGCCTGGTCCGGACGCGGCCATCCGGACCGGCGATGGCCACGCCGCCCAGCACACGATGGCGGCGTCCCGACAGGAGATCGAGACAGAGCCGCGCGTCCTCCACGGTCTCGGCCTTGGGCAGGATACGACGGCCGCAGACCACGACGCTGTCCGCGGCCAGTACGACCTGTCCCGGATGACGCGGCAACACGGCCTCGAGCTTGCCACGCGCCATGCGCAGGGCATAGGCACGCGGCACCTCGCGCGGCGCCGGCGTTTCGTCGATATCTGCCGGATCTATCGTGGCGGGTTCGAGGCCGACCTGCCGCAACAGGTCGAGCCGGCGCGGGGACGCGGAGGCCAGGACGAACGGAAGGGTCGCCGAGCCGCGCAAAGCCTACTTGAAGCGGAAGGTGATACGGCCCTTGGTCAGGTCGTACGGCGTCATTTCGACGGTGACGCGGTCGCCTGCCAGCACGCGAATGCGGTTCTTGCGCATCTTGCCCGACGTGTGGGCGAGGATCGTATGGTCGTTGTCGAGCTTCACCCGGAACATGGCGTTGGGCAGCAATTCGGACACGACGCCCGTGAACTCGATGAGATCTTCCTTGGCCATCCGGCCTCCGGCTTGAGAAAAATTGTAAAAGCGGCCGGAAAATGGGCCGCACGGGGGCCCAAGTCAACCTGCGGGCAGGCATGAGGAGCGGGCATGGCCGGCCTTCTCACCGGCCTCGCCCTCCCCTATACAGGTCGCCGCTGCGGCTGCCCGGGGAAAGAGGACCAGCAACGATGAACGTACTGCGCAAGTCCGGCCTGTTGGCCGCCCTGCTCCTGGCGCCCGCCTTGGCGTCGGCTCAGGCTCCGCCGGCCCAGCCGGCACAGAATGCCATCACGCATCCGGCCCAGAAGACCATTGGCACGCCCTCGGCGCGCCAGTACTCATCGGCCCTGATCGTCATCAACGCGCGCGGCGCCAAGGTCGAGGGGCAGAAGCTGGTGCTCGACGGCGTGATGCCGACAGCGACGCTCTTCACCAGCCGACCGACCCGCAGCGTCGGCCACATGGTCACGCCCGACATGGTCGACATCTGGCGGACCGGCAGCTTCGCCAAGGATGCTCCCAACGCGACGGTCTCTGTTTTCCACAAGGACGGCAAGGATGTGTCCGATGCCGTCGTCGTGCTGAAGACGGCCAAGCTCGAAGGCGACAAGGTGACCTTCGACATCGACCTGCTGGAAGGCAACCTCGGCAAGGCCGACGGACCGGCCTCGATCTTCATCGACACGATCTGGTTCGGCATCGGGTCCCATGGCGCGACCTATCTTGGCCAGAGCCAGACGACGGGCGAGATCACGCCAGCCATCGGCAGCCCGACCGATACGAGCACTTTCTCCGGCTGGTCCAATCCGGCACCCACCGGGCCGGTCGGTCCGCCGCCCTCCTACTCGTCGGGCAGCGTCGGCGCCCCGCCGCCGCCGGACATCGATCCGCGCTACCAGCAGCGCTACAACCAGCCGTCGTGCGGCAAGCCGCCCCTGCTGCCCTGCTACTGAGCGTACGGAGACAGCCATGAACGCGTTCCGCCTTCCTGCCATCCTGATCGCCACCGTGACGCTCGCGGCCCTGTCGGGGCCGACGGTCGCGCAGACACCGCCCAATGCAAAGACGCACAAGACGATCGGCCAGCCGCGGCCGCCGCATCTCGTGCCGTCGATGATCGTACTCAATGCCCGCAGCGCCAAGCTGCAGGACAAGAAGCTGGTGCTGGAGGGCGTGTCGCCCAACGCCATCGTGTTTGCCGACCGGCCGGTCCGTTCGGCCGGTCATGCGCTCACCGCGCACCTCCTGGAGGAGTGGACCACCAACGCGGGCGACAGCTTCGCGAAGGATCCGCCGAACGCCACGGTGTCCGTGCTCAACAAGGAAAAGCGCAGCGTCGTCGATGCGGTCTTCACCCTGCGCTCGCCCAAGCTCGAGGGCGACCGGCTGACGTTCGACGTGGATGTCCTCGAAGGAGACCTTGCCGGCGCGGATGGCGCGGCCTCCGTGTTCATGGACATCATCAACCTGCCGGTCACCCGCCGGACCTCGCAGCGCAGTGCCTGGTACGCCGGCGCGAACTGAGCCGCTCTCGGCCGGACGCCTTTTCGCTGACGAAATCCTTACACAGTCGCGCGCAAACGAGTGACCTCGTTTGCAACGGCTGCCGCGTGCATGCCCCAATTCGTGCACAATCCGGCGCGTGAATATCCCCGGGCGACGACGCATCCAGCGTGGCTGCGCTTCGCACCTGAGGAGAGAAAAATGACCAAGACAGTCTTCGCCGCCTCAATGCTTGGCGCGATGCTGACCGCCGCTGTTTCAGCCCATGCGCAAGGCGTTCCGACCGGGCCCGAGCCTGCCGGACCGGTCGCCGGCGGGCTGCCGACCGCCGCCGGTCCGAACTGGACCCCGACGGCCGAGGGCGCCCTCGTACGCCAGCGCATCCACGATGCCGGTTATGGCGGCGTCACCATCCTGGAGCGCAACCCCGACGGCAGCTGGTCCGGCCAGGCGCTGAAGGGCGACACGCTCTATCTGATCAAGGTCGACCCGACGGGTCGCGTGTCGCAGTAGAGAGACGCTCAGACGGAAGGCGCGATCGGCATGCCGAATCGCGCCTTCAGCCTTTGCAGGACCTGATCGCGTGTCCGGCGATAGGCGTCGAGACGCGTCTCGCGAGACCCTTCGGCCGCGCTGGGATCGGGCGTCGGCCAGTATTCTACTTCCGTCGCCGTGCCACGGGTGCATTCGAGCGCGCTGTGATGCGCTTCCGGCGAGAGGGTGACGATCAATTCGAAGGACGACGGGTCGATATCGCCGAACGTCTTGGCGTGATGCCGGTGGGCATCGACCCCGATCTCGTCGAGCGCCGCGACCGCGAACCCGTCGAGTTCGCCTGCGCGCACGCCAACCGAGTCGATATAGACCGTCATGCCGTAGAGCCGTTTGGCCAGGGCTTCGGCCATGGGCGACCGGAGGGCGTTCTCGCTGCAGGCGAAGAGCAGGCTGGACGGCAGTCCCTTCATCGCCGGGCGGTCACGACTTGATATGCAGGGCGCAGATCAGCGTGAACAGCCGTCGCGCCGTGTCGTGATCGACGTCTATCTTGCCCGCCAGCCGCTCCCTCAGCAGGTCCGATCCCTCGTTGTGCAAACCGCGCCGGCCCATGTCCAAGGCTTCGATCTGCGACGGGCTCAGCTTCTTGATGGCTGCGTAATAGCTTTCGCAGATCAGGAAGTAGTCCTTCACGACCTTGCGGAAGGGGGTCAGGGACAGCACGATGTCGCGCAGTTTCCTGTCTTCCTTGTCGCGCACGTCGAAGACGAGGCGCTGCTCGAAGATGCCGATGCGCAGCCGGTAGGGACCAGGCGCGCCGACGAGGAAGAAATCGTTTTCCTCCATGAGATCGAACAGGGCGACCGCTCGCTCGTGCTCCACCTCGGGCGCGCGTCGCGCCACCGACTCCTCGTCGAGCTGGACGTCGAGGATGCGGCGCGCTTCCAGGTTCGATGCCGGCGACACGAAGGTGATCCTAGCGACGGTTGAGCCGGATCGCGATCGACCGGCCATGCGCACCGAGCCCTTCGGCCTCGGCCAGGGCGAGCGCCGCCGGTCCCAGCGCCGCCAGGGACTCTGGCGTGCAGGCCACGATCGATGTGCGTTTCAGAAAATCGGCGACACCGAGGCCGCCCGAGAAGCGCGCTGCCCGAGAGGTCGGAAGCACGTGGTTGGTGCCGGCGACATAGTCGCCGACTGCCTCGGGCGTATGCCTGCCGATGAAGATCGCTCCTGCGTGGCGGATCTTCTGCGCCAGCGCCCCGGCTGCCGTGGTCTCCATCGCAAGCTCGACATGCTCGGCGGCGATCGCATCCACGATCGGGCTGCAGGTGGCGAGATCGTCGACCAGGATGATCGCACCGTTATCCCGCCAGCTCGCCCCGGCGATCCCGGCGCGCGGCAGGGTCCGCAGCTCGTCTTCGACAGCCCGCATGACGGCCTCGGCAAAGGCGCGATCGTCTGTCACCAGCACCGATTGCGACGAGGCGTCGTGCTCCGCCTGCGACAGCAGGTCGGCGGCGATCCAGGCTGGATCGTTGGCGCCGTCCGCAACGACGAGGATCTCCGACGGTCCTGCGATCAGGTCGATACCGACCTGGCCGAATACGCGGCGCTTCGCGGCGGCGACGAAGGCGTTGCCGGGACCGGTGATCTTGTCGACCGGACGGATCGATTCCGTACCGTAGGCCAGCGCGGCAACCGCCTGTGCCCCTCCGATTCGCCAAAGCTCGTCGGCACCCGCGATCTCGGCGGCGAGCATGACGAGCGGGTTGAGGAAGCCGCCCGGCGTCGGCACGACCATGGCGATGCGCGGCACGCCCGCCACCTTGGCCGGCACGATGTTCATCAGAACCGACGAAGGATAGGCCGCCGTGCCGCCGGGGACATAGACGCCCGCGGCATCGACCGGCCGATAGCGCGCGCCGAGCCGGGTGCCGGTCTCGTCGGTGAAGTCGACGTCCCTGGGCAAAAGTGCGCGATGGAAGGCCTCGATGCGCCGCGCGGCGAAGATCAACGCCTCGCGCTGCGCCGATGGCACCCGGGCGGCCGCCTCGCGGCGCTCGTCGTCGCCGATCCGAAGCTGGCCGGGCTGAAGGTCCGGCCAATCGAACTTGCGCGTATAGTCGACGACGGCCGCGTCGCCCCGCCGGCGCACGTCGGCGACGATATCGCCGACGATGCGGTCGACATTCTCGTCGGTGTCGCGGTTGCGTCCCAGGAACGCCGAGAATTCTCTATCGAACCCTGGCGCCGACGCCTCGAGCCTGAGCGGCCCACGCCTTTCAGGCGGCACTGGCGGCCCCACGCGCGGCGTCACGGAACCGATCGATCCAGTGCCCGATCCGCTCGGGCCGCGTCTTGAGCGCGGCGCGGTTGACGATGAAGCGAGAACTCACGTCGGCGATGTGCTCGATCTCGACCAAGCCATTTTCCCTGAGTGTCCGCCCCGAATCGACGAGGTCGACGATGCGGTGGCTGAGGCCGAGAGACGGTGCCAGTTCCATCGCGCCGGAAAGCTTCACGCACTCCGCCTGGACGCCACGGGCGGCGAAATGACGGCGCGTCACCTCGGGGTATTTCGTGGCGATGCGGACATGGCTCCAGCGGCGGGGATCGTCGCTGCCCGCCATCTCGACGGGTTCCGCCACCGCAAGCCGGCAGTGACCGATACCCAGGTCGATCGGTGCGTAGATTTCGGGGTAGTCGAACTCCATCAACACATCGGAACCCGCGATGCCGAGATGGGCGGCGCCGAACGCGACGAAGGTCGCGACGTCGAAGGAGCGGACGCGGATGATGTCGAGATCGGCATGGTTCGTGGAGAACCGCAGCTGACGGGCTTCCGGGTCGCCGAAGGCCGCCTCCGGTTCGATGCCGGCACGTGCGAACATGGGGGCTGCTTCCTTGAGGATGCGTCCCTTCGGCACTGCCAGGATCAGCTTCTCGTTCGCCTCGCTCGACACGACCTGCTCTCCGATAACGAACGCCCGCCCCCTCGGGCCGGGTCAATCGACCGGATGGGCGGGCTTCCATGGGGTGGGCCAAGGCTCCCCGACATCCCCCAAATGGCACGCGAGGCGGCCGATTTCCAGCCGTATGGCCCGCCCGGCGGCGAAGCGCAGCACCACTGAACGATCATTCTCCAGCGCGACGGCCAGCAATTCCAGCATCCGGTCGGGATCGCCCGTGGGAATGTCAAGGTGACGCACGCCGGCCACGTCGTTGAAGACAAGGGCGGAATGGGTACGCGTGAGGCTGCCGTCGGCCAGGGGCGCCGCCTCCCAGCGGAAGCGGTTGAGCAGGAGGACGAACCGCCCCTCCTCCCTTAGCCAGGCACAATCGCGCACCGCGACCAGAGAATCCTGGATCGCCGCCGAGACGATGGCAAGGTCCTCGGCGTCGACCGCCGACAGTTTCAGCCTGGCATCCATCGCTCAACCCTTCAGGCGCTCGATCTCGGCACCGCAGGCGCCGAGCTTCTCCTCGAGCCGCTCGTAGCCGCGATCGAGATGATACACCCGGTGCAGGGTCGTTTCGCCTTCCGCGGCCAAGCCGGCGATGGCGAGCGACACCGAGGCGCGCAGATCGGTCGCCATCACCTCCGCGCCACGCAGCTTCGGCACGCCGCGGACCAGCGCCGATTCGTGATGGATGGTGACGTTGGCGCCCATGCGGGCCAGTTCCGGCACGTGCATGAAACGGCTTTCGAAGATCGTCTCGGTGATCATCGAGGCACCTTCGGCCCGCGTCATGAGCGCCATCATCTGGGCCTGCAGGTCGGTCGGAAAGCCGGGGTAAGGTTCGGTCATGACGTCGACACCGTGCAGGCCGTTGGCCCGGGTCACGCGAAAGCCCCGATTGGTATCCTCGAGCACGACGCCGGCTGAACGCAGACTCTGCGCCGCCGAATCGATCAGGTCCAGGCGGCCACCGACCAGTTCCACGTCGCCGGCCGTCATCGCGACGGCCATCGCATAGGTGCCGGTCTCGATGCGGTCGGGAATGACGGAATGGGTGGCGGCCTTGAGCTGTTGCACGCCTTCGATGGTCAGGGTCTCCGTACCGACGCCGCCGATCGGCACGCCCATCTTCGAGAGGCAGTCGGCGAGATCGATGATTTCGGGCTCGCGCGCGGCGTTCGCCAGCACGGTCGTCCCCTTTGCCAGGGCGGCCGCCATCATCAGATTCTCCGTCGCACCGACAGACACCTTCGGGAACGTGTAGCGAGCCCCCTTCAGGCCCTTCGGCGCGCGCGCGACGATGTAGCCGCCGTCGATATCGACATCCGCGCCCATCGCCTTGAGGCCGGCGATGTGGAGGTCGACCGGGCGTGCCCCGATGGAGCAGCCTCCGGGCAGCGAGACACGCGCCTGACCTTCGCGGGCGACCAGCGGTCCCAGCACCAGTACCGACGCACGCATCTTGCGCACGATGTCGTAGGGCGCCGTCGTCGAGGTCACCTTGCCGGTGCGGAGGGTGAGCGTGGTGCCATGGGCATGGCCGTTCTCGCCCGGCGCCGCCGAAATCTCGACGCCATGCTGCTGCAAGAGCTGGATCATCGTCGTGATGTCGGCCAGCCGCGGCACGTTCTGGAGCGTCAGAGGCTTGTCGCTGAGCAGTGCCGTCGCCATGAGAGGGAGACAGGCATTCTTCGAGCCCGAAACGACGATCTCCCCCTTGAGCTGGCGTCCGCCCTTGATTCGAATACGGTCCATTGCGGTCTCCGCTCAGATTTTCGGCAGGGTGACGCCGCGCTGGCCCTGGTACTTGCCCGCCTTGTCGCGATAGGAGACCTCGCAGGGTTCGTTGCCTTGCAGGAACAGGAATTGGCAGGCGCCTTCGTTGGCGTAGATCTTCGCAGGCAGCGGCGTGGTGTTCGAGAATTCGAGCGTGACATGCCCCTCCCATTCCGGCTCGAGCGGCGTCACGTTCACGATGATGCCGCACCTTGCGTAGGTCGACTTGCCGACGCAGATCACCAGCACATCCCGCGGGATGCGGAAATACTCGACCGTGCGGGCCAGCGCGAAGGAATTCGGCGGGATGATGCAAACGTCGGTCGTCCGGTCGACGAACGAGTTGGCCGCGAAATTCTTGGGATCGACGACCGCCGAATCGACGTTGGTGAAGATCTTGAACTCTTTCCCGACGCGGGCGTCATACCCGTAGGACGAAAGCCCGTAGGAGATCACGCCCTCCCGTTTCTGGGCGTCGACGAACGGTTCGATCATGCCGTTTTCGCGGGCCATGCGGCGAATCCAGCGGTCTGAAAGGATGCTCATGTGGGCGCGCTTCTAGACGAGGGAAAGGGGTGGCTCAACCGCCGGACTCGCCGGTATCCGCCGGCTTGGCCGAATCCCCTTTGGCACGTGCCTGCGCCTTCCGCCGCCTGAGGTTTTCCCGCAGGGCGGCAGCAAGTCGCTCGGCCCGGTCGTCGTCGCTTCGGGCTTCTTTACGGGTCGTCTGGGCTGGGGGGGCGGCCATGGGCCGGACGATACACGATTCGCCCGCCGCCCGCGCCCCCGCCTGTCCAGGCCGCAACCGGGCCCGTCAGGCAGGCCTATCGCGGCCCTCTCGCCGTCAGTCGCCCGCCGGGGCCGCCGGATGGGCGGTCGGTTCGGGTCCGTCGTGCGCCGCCTTCTTCGAATGATCCTCGGCGAGGAGCATGTAGACGGCGGGCACGACGAACAGGGTGAACAGCGTCCCGACCGACAGGCCGCTGGCGATGATCAGGCCCATGCTGAAGCGCGACAGCGCGCCGGCGCCGGTCGCGACGATGAGCGGCACGACGCCCAGCACCATGGCCGCCGTGGTCATCAGGATAGGCCGCAGTCGGATCGACGCCGCCTCCTCGATGGCTTCGCGTCGCGACTTGCCTGCCTGCTGCAGTTCGTTGGCCACTTCGACGATCAGGATGCCGTGCTTGCTGATGAGACCCATCAGGGTCACCAGCCCGACCTGGGTGTAGATGTTCAGCGTCGCGCCCGGCATGCCCACCGTGCTGAGGGCCATCAGGAACACCAGCGCGCCCGCGATCGACATCGGCACCGAGAACAGGATGATCAGCGGGTCCCTGAAGCTCTCGAACAGCGCCGCCAGCGACAGGTAGATGATGATCAGCGCAAAGGCGAACGTGACGACGAAGCCACCGCTCTCCTGCACGTATTGCCGCGACGCACCGCCATAGTCGATCGAGTAACCCTGCGGCAGCGTCCGGGCGGCGAGGTCCTTCAGCGTCTCCAGGGCCTCGGCCTGGGAAACGCCCGGGAAGGCGACGCCCTGGATGGTGGCGCTGTTGAGCTGCTGGAAATGGTTCAGCGACTGCGGGATCGCCTTGGTGACGATCTTGGCCACCGTCGAGAGCGGCACCGAAGACCCGTCGGAGGCGCGGACATGGTAGTCGAGGATCTGGTCGATGTTCAGGCGCGAGCGCTGCTCGACCTGCGGGATGACCTTGTAGGAACGCCCGTCGAGCGCGAAGTAATTGACATAGCCACCCCCAAGCATCGAGCCGAGCGCTCCGCCGATATCGCTCATCGTGAGGCCGAGCTGGGCCGCCTTGTCGCGGTCGATCTGGACCGTGGCCTGCGGGGCGTCGATCTTCAGGTCGGTATTGAGGAAGATGAACCGGCCGGTGGCCAGGGCCTCCTGGAGGAACTTCTGGGCCACCTCGTTCAATGGCTCGAATGCACCGGTCGTGCTGATGATGAACTGGATCGGCAGGCCGTTGGAACCCGGCAGCGGCGGCGGCTGGAAGGCCACCACCTGGGCGCCCGCGATGCCGGCGAGCTGCTGTTGCACGATCGGCTGCAGCTGGTTCGATGTCATGCTGCGCTGGTCCCAGGGCTTCAGCACGAAGCCCGCGATCGACTGCCCCGGCACGTCGAGCTGGAAGACGTGATCCGTCTCCTTGTGGCCGGCGCCGATCTTGTAGATCTCGCGCGAGAACATTTGGCGTTGTTCGAGCGTCGAATTGGGCGCCGAGGTCGCCAGCGAGATGATGATGCCCTGGTCTTCCTGCGGGGCGAGTTCGCTGTTCGTCGCCGTATAGAGGAAGTAGATGCTGCCGAGCACCAGCGCGGCAAAGGTAGCCGTCACCGTCAGGTTGTCGAGGCTTCCCTTGAGGCCCCGCGCATAGCGCACGCGGACCCGGTCGAACGTGCGGTCGATGAATCGGATGAAGCGGCCTTCCCAGCCCTGGCCCGACTCGCTGTGCGGCTTCAGCATGCGCGAGCACATCATGGGCGAGAGCGTCAGGGCCACGACGGCCGAGATGGTGACCGCGCCGACAAGGGTGAAGGCGAACTCCGTGAAGAGCGCTCCCGTCAGGCCGCGCTGGAATCCGATCGGCACATAGACGGCGACCAGAACGACCGTCATGGCGATGATCGGCCCGGCCAGTTCCCGTGCCGCCTGGATTGCCGCCGGGAAAGGCTTCTGCCCCTCCTCCAGATGCCGGTTCACGTTCTCGACCACGATGATCGCGTCGTCGACCACGAGGCCGATCGCCAGTACGAGGGCGAGTAGGGTCAGGAGATTGATGGAAAAACCGAAGGCCGCCATCATCGCGAAGGTGCCGATCAGCGACAGCGGGATCGCGATCACGGGGATCAGCACGGAGCGCAGCGACCCCAGGAAGAGGAAAACGACCAGCGTCACGATGACCAGCGCCTCGAAGAGCGTCCGGACGACCTCGTCGATCGAACTGTTCACGAAGTCGGTCGAGTCGTAGATGATCTCCCCGTTCAATCCCTGCGGAAGTTGCGACTGGATTTCGGGAAAGACGTCCTTCACGCCCTTGATCACGTCGAGAAGATTGGCCGCAGGCGCGACCTGGATGCCGATATAGACGGCCTTCTGCCCGTCGAAGCTCACCTCGGATTCGTAATCGTCGGATCCCAGCGTGACATTGGCCACGTCGCTCAGGCGGACGATGGCGCCGCCCGACTGCTTCAGGACGAGGTTGCGGAACTCCTCCAGCGAATGCAGCGACGTCGAGGCCTTCAGCGTGACCTGCACCATCTGGCCCTTGGTCGTGCCGAGGCCGGCGATGTAATCGTTCGCCGTCAGAGCCTGGCCGACATCGGCGGCCGTGAGGCCGTAGGCGGCCAGCTTCTGCGGATCGAGCCATGCACGCAGCGCGAAGTTCTTGGCGCCCAGCAGCTCCGCCGTCTGCACACCCTCGACGGACTGCAGCTTCGGCTGCACCACGCGAACGAGGTAGTCGGTGATCTGGTTGGGGGCGAGGTCCTTGCTGCTGAAGCCAATATACATGGCGTCGATCGTCTGCCCGATCTTCACCGTCAGCACCGGCTGCTGCGTGCCCTGGGGCAGCCGGTTCAGCACCGAGTTCACCTTGGTGTTGATCTCGGTCAGAGCCTTGCTCGAATCGTAGTTGAGCCGCAGATAGACCGTGATCGTGCTGACGCCGCTCTGGCTGGTCGACGTCATGTAGTCGATACCGTTTGCCTGCGCGATCGCCTGCTCGAGCGGCGTCGTGATGAAGCCTGCGATGACGTCCGGATCCGCGCCGTAATAGGTCGTCGTGATCGTCACGACGGCGTTCTCGGTGCGGGGGTATTGCAGCACCGGCAGGGCCCCGATGGCGCGCAGCCCGACCACGAGGATGAGCAGGCTGACGACCGATGCGAGGACCGGCCGCCGGATGAAGATGTCGGTGAACTTCATGGCTCTATGTCCGGGCTGGGGCTGACGATGACGTTGAAGCGGTCACTGGTCGACCGGCTTTGGTGCGGCGTCGTTCGCCGGTTGCACCGAATTGTTGATCGCGATCGGCACGCCGTTGCGCAGCTTCATCTGGCCGGACGTGACGACGGTTTCCCCAGCCGACACGCCCTTGAGGATGGCGACCTGATCTCCGCGCGTCGCACCGGTCGTGACGAAGACCTGGCGCGCCACGAGCTTCGGCTTGCCGTCCTCGCCCTTGCCCTTGTCGTCGACGAGATAGACCAGAGATCCGTAGGGATTGTAGCTGACGGCGGTCTGCGGAAGCGTGACGAGCTTCTCCTGATTGCCGGTCGAAAGCTCGACGGTCGCGAACATGCCGGGCAACAGCTTCTGGCCGTCGTTGGGAAGCTCGGCGCGCACCTGAACGTTCCGGCTCGCGGTCTCGATCTTGGGATTGATCGCGGTGATCTTGCCCTCGTAGGTCCGGCCCGGGAAGGCATCCACCTTGACCTTCACGGCCTGGCCCGGCGCTATCCGCGCAACGGCCTGCTGCGGCAGCAGGAAGTCGACGAAGATCGGATCCAGCGACTGCAGGGTGGAGATGACGGTGCCGGCGGCAAGAAACTGGCCGAGATCGACCTGACGGAGGCCGAGCTTGCCGCTGAACGGCGCCCGCAGATACTTCTTCTCGATGATCGCCTTCTGCGTCGCGACCTGCGCACGAGCGTTGCGCAGCGTCGCCTCGTCGTTGTCGACAAGAGCCTGGCTGATCGCCTGGGCCTTCAGCTGCTTGACGTTGCGGTCGTAATTGATCTGGGCGAGCTCCGCAGATGCCTCGAGAGATTCGAGCCGAGCGATCTCGTCGTCGGCACGCAGACGCAGAAGGACCTGTCCCTCCTTCACCTCGTCGCCCGACTGGAAGGTGATCTCCTGGACGACACCCGGCACCTCGAGCGAGAGATCGGCGCCCCTCACCGCACGCAACGTGCCGACGGCGTCCAGCTTGGGCTGCCAGTCGGTGATCTCGGCCTTGGTCGTCGAGACGGTCTGAGGCGTATTGGCCATACCGGCCATCGCCTCCTTGATCTTGATGCCCACGAAGGCCTTGAAGCCGAACAATCCGCCCAGGACGACACCGACCAGGACGAGCATGATGAGCATTCGCTTGATCATCGCGAGCCTCTAGAAAAGAAAACCATGAGACGCCGCGACCGTCAGTGACCGGCGCGCGGAAGCTTGATGTCCTGCACCGGCGGCAGGTTGAAGGTGCTGGGCTTGCCCATCGACTTCGGATCGACGTCGGTACGATTCCACCAGCCGCCGCCCAGGGCCTGGAACAGAGCAGCCGTGTCGCTGTAGCGCGCCGCCTGGGCACGCACCCGATTGAGCACCGCCGTCTGGTAGGTCTGCTGGGCATTCAGGAGGATCAGGTAGTTCACCGCACCCAGCGAGTATTGCTGCTCGGCGAGCCGGAGGCTGGCGGCAGCCGTCTGCTCGGCGGCCACCTGCGCGCGCAGCGTCTCGGCATCGGCCTGGATGGCACGCAGAGCGTTGGCGACGTCCTGGAAGGCCGACAGTACGACGCCGCGATACTGCGCCGCGGCACGCTCGTAGGCGGCAATCGCGGCCTTGCGCTGGGAATCGAGCTGCCCGCCGTCGAAGAGCGTCTGTGCGAGGCCGAGGCCCACGCTCCACACGCCGGAACCGGGGACGATTAGCGAGCTGATCCCGCCGGAAGCGAAGCCCAGCATGCCGCTGATGGTGAATTGAGGGAGCTGATTTGCGACGGCGACGCCGATGTCCGCGCTCGCCGAGTGCAGCTGCGCCTCGGCGGCACGCACGTCCGGACGCTGCTCGACGAGCGTCGAGGGCAGGCTGAGAGGGAGGTCCTGCGGCAGCGTGAGCTTGTTGAGGTCGAAGGTCTCGCCACGATCCTGGTCGGGCGTGCGGCCGAGCAGGCGCATCAGCTGGTTGCGCTGCTGCGCGAGCTGCTTCTGCAAGGGCGGCAGCGTCGCCTGGGTCTGCATGAGGTTGGCTTCCTGCGCCAGCACGTCGGCTCGCGAAGCGCCGCCGAGGTCAAACTGGCGCCGCACCACGCCCAGGGAATTATTGAGGATGGCGATGATGTCCTGCGTCGCCTTTATCTGGGCCTGCAGCGAGGCGATGTTGACGGCGGCCACGACCACGTTCGAGGTCAGCGTGAGGTAGGTCGCCTCGAGCTGGAAACGCTGGACCTCCGCGAGTGCCTGCCGCGATTCCACCGCGCGGCGCACGCCGCCGAACACATCCGGCGCGTAGGCAACGTTCAGCGATGCAGTGGTGACGCCATAGGTGAAGGCAGAGCCCGCCTGGCCCTGCTGGGCGGGCGAGACCTGCTGCTGCTGGCCGGAGCCGTTGGCACCGAGCGTCGGGAACAGCGCGCCCTGCTGCGCGAAGTAAAGCTCCCGCGCCTGGCGCAGCGACGCCTGCGCGGCCTCGGTGTCGGGGTTGCCCTGCATCGCCTCCTTCACCAGGGCGTCGAGCTGGCTGGAGTGGAACAGCCGCCACCAATCACCCGGAATGTCCTTCTCGGCAACGAAGGTCTGGGCGCCGCCGCCAGGGCCGGCGGCAGAGGCCGTCTGCAGCGACAGCGTCTCCGGCGTGTAGCCGGTCTGGGTCGGCTTGTCGGGTTTCACGAAATCGGGTCCGGCGGTGCAGCCCGACAGCAGCGCGGCGGAAAACAGCAGGAAGGTGGTGGGACGCAGGCGCATGGAAAATCCGATGGCTACTGGGGGGCGGCGGAGGCCGCCGCGTGGCAGATCGCGCGAGCGTGCTCGCAGATCACTTGCTTCATGAGACGGACGCTCGCCTCGTCGAGTCCGACATCCGTGAGGATCGGACGCTTGTTGGTGTTGCAGAAGATGACCACCTGGCCGATGAGCGACAGCGTGCGCACGATCATTTCCCGGTCTTCCGCCGGCTTGCCGTACAGGCGGCACAGCAGGTGCAGACAGGGATTGAAAATCTGCCGCATGCCGTTTTCATGAAGCTGGTCGAGGCCCGGCGTCTCCTCGATCTCGGCGCGGGCAAAGATCAGCCGCCGGCTCTCGATCTGAGGACCGCTCGTCACGACAGTGACGAAGCATTCCAGCATCTCGCACAGGAGATCGGCGATCTTCCCGGCAGGCGTCCCGGGATCGTCGAGCGCAGCCTGCACCCGTGGCGCGATGCCGGCCATGTGGCGCTCAGTATCCGCGGCGATACCGTCGATGATCGCCCGGTAAAGCCCCTCTTTATTGCCGAAATAATACTGGATGGCGGGCAGGTTCACGCCAGCGCCCTCGGCGATCTGGCGCGTGCTCGTACCCTCGTATCCCTGCGCGGCAAAGAGATCGAGCGCGGTTTCGAGGATGCGGCGGCGGGTGTCTTCCCCACGGGCCTGGATGGCGGCGCGTCCGCGGGGAAGAGGAGAAGTGTCTGTCATCGGACCCAGAATGTTCCGGACCGCGAATATATCGATCGATATTATATGTCAATTGATAGGTTTTGTCGCGACCTCTGCGAATAGTTCGCAGATACACGCCCGACCTCCTAGGAAAGACAGCGCATGGACTGACTTTAAAATCTCGCGTTCAGCGGCTTTCTAGATGCTGCGCAGACGCCCGAGCAGACCTTGGCCGGCCCACTCTTCTCGCATCTCCCCGACGAAAGGCGATCGTTGTCCGGACGGGATCAGCCAGATGCCGCCATCGCGATATCCGCTGGGACCTCGACTGGCATGTCGAGCAGCATCTGGGCAAATGCCTTGGCGAGAGGATCCGCCTTCAGCGAGGCCATGCCGCCACCGCCCAGCGCCTGTCGCAGCAGAAAATTGAACCCGTGGATCCCCGGCAAACGCCACCGCGTGACGGGCCCCTTGATGCGATGCGCGAAGTACCGGGCGACCGCATCCGCCGTCACCTCGGCGTCCAGGATGGCTTCGAACTCCGGTTTGCGAGCGAAGATTCCGACATTGGCGTTGTCGCCCTTGTCGCCCGATCGTCCGTAGGCGAGTGCGATGAGCGGCACCGTCACCGTCTCGCCCCGCTCCATTCGCGGCAGCGGCGACGCTTCCGCCGGCAGCGAAGCCGTATCGAAGCCGCCACTCCTGGCCCCCTCCTGCAGCGCGATGACATGGCCGCCGACATCGACGCTGACCGGCACCATCGGCTTCGGCACCAGGCAGGAGAACATGCGCACCACCGGCGAGGGCGAGACGCGGCCGGCGCCGAAGCTGCCCGACATGCCGACGACACCGCCGGTCGACATCGGCGCGATCTCGCGGCCCAGCAGCGCGAGCGCCTCTTTCTGGTCGTGCTTGGCCGCGATCTTCACCACGACCTCGCGGGCATCGCGCGCGCGAGAATGGGGGCCATACGTCTCCTCGCTGCCGATCACCTCGATGCTGACCTCGCGGTAGTCGGCCCAGCCTCTTTCCGCAAACATCCGGCGCGTCTTGCGGAGGATCGACTCCGCACTGTGGCGTCCCTTCGCGACGGCCTCGCGACCGCCAAGCATGAAGATCGAGCTGAACTTGTAGCCGTCCGCCCAGGTCGTAGAGACCTTGTAGGTGTCGGTCGGTGGCCGTCCCTTCGCACCGCTGACCCGCACGCGGTCCCTGCCGACCTGCTCGTAGGTCACGCGCGTGAAGTCGCAGACCACGTCGGGCACGATGTAGGCACGCGGATCGCCGATCTCGTAGAGCATCTGCTCGGCGACGGTCGCCGGCGTGATCAGCCCGCCGGTCCCGTCGGGCTTCGACAGCACGAAGCTGCCGTCTGGCGACACTTCGGAGATCGGGAATCCCATGTTGTCGTAATCGGGCACCAGCCGCCAGTCGGTGAAGTTGCCGCCATTGCACTGTGCGCCGCACTCGATGATGTGGCCGCACAGCGTGCCCGCCGCCAGCCGGTCGAGATCCTCGGGCGTCCAGGAAAAGGCATGGATCAGGGCGCCCAGCGTCACGGCGGAGTCGACGCAACGCCCGGTAATCACGACGTCTGCGCCTTCCGCAAGCGCCCGCGCGATCGGGAAGCCGCCGAGATAGGCGTTCATGCTGACGATCTTGGGAGGCAGCTCCGCGCCGCTGTCCATCTCGCGGATGCCGGCGCCGCGGAATTCCTCGACGCGCGGCGCGATGTCGTCGCCCAATACGACGGCGACCTTGAGCGAGACGCCCGCCGCCTCGCAGGCCTTCAGCACGGCCTCGCGGCAGGCCAGCGGATTTACGCCACCCGCATTCGTGACGACCTTGATCTTCTTCTCCGCGATCTCCCGGGCGAGCGGCGCCATGACAACGGAGACGAAGTCGGTGGCATAGCCGGCCTGCGGATTGCGCAGCTTCTGCGCCGCCATGATCGACATGGTGACCTCGGCCAGATAGTCGCTGACCAGATAGTCGACGTCGCCGTGACGCACGAGTTGGGCGGCCGCCGTCTCCGTGTCGCCCCAGAACCCCGAATGACAACCGATCCGGACCGTCTTCGCCATATCTAGCCCTCCGGTTGGATACCCGCCTCGCGGGCCAACTTCGTCCACTTCTCGATCTCGGCCTTCTGGAAGGCCAGCAGGTCTTCCGGCGAGCCGAGCTTCAGGATGACGTTGATGTCCTTCATCCGCTGTCGCATCTCCGTCTTCGCATACTCTTCGCGGATGATCGCATTCAGGCGGTCGATGACCGGCCGCGGCGTCTTTGCCGGCGCGAACATCGCGTACCAGCCGTCGAGATCGAAGGCTATGCCCTGCTCGCGCAAGGTCGGAAGGTCGGGCAGGTTCGGGGACCGCTCGCTCGATATCGACGTGATGGCCTTGAGGCGACCTGCCTTGATGTGGGGGAGCACCGTGCCGACGTCGGAAAAGATGTAGGGAATGGTGCCGCCCAGGCAGTCGTTCAACGCCTGCGGCACGCTCTTGTACGGCACGTGCAGCACATCGATGCCGACCAGACGCTTCAGTGTCTCCCCGCCCACCACGCCCGTCGAGTTCCCCGTGCCATAGGAAAGCTTTCCGGGATTGGCCTCCGCGTAGGCGACAAGCTCTGGCAGCGTGCCGAACGGGGCCGAGGGATTGGCGACGACCACGAAGGGTACGAGGCCAATCAAGCCGACGCATTCGAAATCCTTCACCGGATCGTACGGCACGTTCTTCACCAGCGCGGCAGCGGCGGCATGCGAGGTGTTGGAGGTGAACATGAGCGTGTGGCCGTCGGGCGCGGCCCGAGCGACGAACGCCCCGGCGATCGTGCCGTTGGCACCGGGCTTGTTGTCGACCGTCACGGGCTGGCCGACCTGCGCGCTCAGCTTCTCGGCGAAGAGACGCGCCATCGTGTCGGTGCCGCTGCCGGCCGCGAACAGGATGACGATGCTGATCGGCCTGGACGGCCACGCCGGCTGCGCCACCGCAACAGGGGCGGCGAGGCTGCCTGCTGCCGCGGCAGCGGCCGTCGAGGCCATGAACCGACGCCGTTCGATCATCCCTTCCTCCCCGCCCTGCGCCTCCGCCTTTGTCTTCCGGCCGGTGCGCCTTCCTTACTTCTTCTTGCGATTCACGAACGCCGCCATGCGCTCGACATGTTCGCCTTCGGCGACGGACTGGGCAAACGCGTCGATACCGGCCTGCACCGCCTCGTCGATCGACAGGCGTTCCCAGCGACGCATCAGGCGCTTCTGCGCACGCACCGCCAGTGGCGTGGCCTCTGCCAGCGAAGCGACACAACGCTCGACCGCCTCGTCGATCTTCGCAGCGGGCACGACCTCCTCGACCATGCCCCAGGCTTCGGCCTTGGCTGCGCCGATGTTCTCGCCGGTGAGCAAGAGCCACGAAGTGCGGCCCCAGCCGATGAGACGCGGCAGCAGAGCGGCCTCGACCACCGAAGGAATGCCGACCTTGACTTCCGGCATGCCGAAATGCGCCGTATCCGTCGCGATTCGCATGTCGCAAGCTGCCGCCACCTCGAGGCCGGCGCCGAGCGTGTAGCCTTCCATGCGGCAGACGACCGGCACGGGACAGTCGCGGATCGACTGACAGAGCTTGTGGACGAGGGTGATGAAAGCGCGGCCGTCCTCGGACGTGCGCATCCCCGCCATATGATTGATGTCCGCACCGCCGATGAACGCCTTGCCGCCGGCTCCGGAGAACACCACGGCGCGAAGAGTCTCCTCGGCCGACAGTTCGCGGAAGGTCGCCGTCAGATCGTGCAGGGCCGACGGGTTGAGGACGTTCAGCCGGCGCGCATTGTCGAACACGAGATGGGCAATCACGCCGCCATGGCGGCTCTCCCGCCGGACATCGATCTTGTGGGCGGCTTCGGCCATGACGTTTCGCTCCGTGGCTTGTTTGCGATCTACAGATTATCGCCTATTAGAACCCGCCAACGACGCTTCACAAGAGCCAATGCCCGACACCTTTCCAGACCTTGCCGCCTGGGGCATCGACCTCGCGCGCTACACCGTCTTCACACCGCCGGATCCTTTCGAGGACCATGTCGGCCCGTTCTTCTTCGAGTTGCAGGGCGATGCCCGGCAGGCCGGCACCGTGCATTGCGTGCTGCCGACACTCGCCCGCCACGGCAACTACATGGGCAACGTCCATGGCGGTGGTATCCTGACCTTTGCCGACTATGCGCTCTGCCTGGTGGCGGGGCGCGCGGCGGACGGCGGCACCAACAGCTCCTTCGCGATGACGGTGAGCATCGCTGTCGAGTTCCTGAACGGCGCGCGGATCGGGCCGCCACTCGAGGCGCGCGGCGAACCGCTGCAGGTGACCGGACGCCTGGCTTTCGCGCGCGGCTCGATCACCCAGGAAGGTCGCACCGTCGCGCTGTGGTCGGGCGTCTGCCGGCATGTCGCGCGTGCCAAGGCCATGGCGCGCAAGGAGGAGCAGGCGCCAGCCCGCCTTGCCCTGCCGCCCCAACTCGTGCCCGAGGGTTTCGAGCCTTTCAAGGCGAGCGCCTACTCGACGCACATCGGACCGGCGTTCGTCCGGCCCGAGGCCGACGGCGCCTCGCTCGTCCAGCCAACACTGTCGCGCATGTGCAATTCGGGCGGCGCGCTGCATGGCGGCTACATGATGAGCTTCGCAGACACGGCGGTGACGCGGGCCGCCGCGATGGCGACCGACATGGCGCCGGCGACGGTCTCCTTCGCCGCGGAGTTCCTGGCGGCAGGCGACATCTCCGCCCCGCTGACCACGCGCGTCGAGGTGCCCAAGCGGGGGAGGTCCATCGCCTTCCTGCGCGGCCTGCTGCAACAGAACGGCCGGTCGCTTCTATCCTATTCCGCGACGGTGATGCTGCGTCCGCGCAGCGGGGGCTGACATCCGGCCGCGATCTCTGCGGCGACGCGGGCGACTTCGCTGCTGAACGCTTGGCGCAGGCGGCGGATGGCGAGGAGGTCTCCCGATCTCACCGCGCCTTCGACCGCTTCGGCGATCCGGACGAGAGAAGCGGCGCCGACCATGCCTGACGCGCCCTTGAGACGATGAGCCGCCCGGGCGATGTCCGTCATGTCGTCCGTGCCGGCGATCTCGCGCTCGGCGAGGCGAACCGTCGCGACGAAGTCGCGTTCGATCTCCGCCAGCGTCTCAGGGTCGTTGCCGAATAGCTCCATCAGCCTGGCCCGATCGTAGGTGGCGCTCATGCGGCCCTGTTCTCCGGGTGTGGCGCCAGCCAGGCATCCAGTGTCGCCCGCAATTGTTCGATCCCGACCGGCTTGGTGATGAAGCCGTCCATGCCGGCGGCGCGGCTGCGCGTTTCCTCCTCCTCCAGCGTGCTCGCCGTCACGGCGAGGATCGGCGTCCGGGCACAGCCACGCGCCGCTTCCTCGGCGCGAATACGCCGCGCCAATTCGAACCCGTCCATGGTCGGCATCTGCAGGTCGGCAAGGACAAGATCGTAGTTTCCCTGCCCCCATAACTGCAACGCTTCCTCCCCGCCCGCCGCAACGCAAGGCGTGGCACCGGCAAGCTCGAGTTGCCGGGCCAGGATCTTTCGATTGACCGAATTGTCGTCGACGACCAGGACACGCGCGCCCGCATGCACGGCCATCTTCGGCGGCCCCGTCACGGGCGGTTCCCGTCCCGTCGCCCGCGCAACGGCACGTACAAGCGCCTCGCGACGCCACGGACGCTTCAGCTCCTGCAAAGGGACGACCATGCCGTCGCCGCAGACCAATGACGAAACATCGCCGTGGCCTGTCCTTACCTGTGCTCCTTCGTCGGCCAGGTATCGCGCATAGGCGCGCGCCTCGTCGGCATCGGGCATCGACAGCGAAAGCGACGCACCGTCCAGAGTCCGCCTGCCGGGCGGCGCGGACGTGCCCGGGGACAACCGCACCGTCGCGCAGAAAACCGATCCCACGCCCGGCTCGCTGTCGACCGCAACGCCGCCTCCCATCGCGCCGGCCAGGCGCCGCACGATCGAAAGGCCGAGCCCGGTTCCGCCGAAACGGCGCGTCGTCGAGCTGTCGGCCTGCACGAAAGGCCTGAAAAGGCGGTCGCGCTGCGAGGGTGTGAGGCCGATGCCCGTGTCGGAGACGCGGATGCGCAGAACAAGGCCATCGCCTGTGCCGTCCTCCTCGGCACGTTCCAGCACGAGACGAACGGCGCCGCGTTCGGTGAACTTGATGGCATTGCCCAACAGGTTGAACAGAATTTGCTGCAGCCGCAGCGGATCGCCCACGAAGCGGGCCGGCACGTCGGCGGCCACAAAGGCGGAAAGCGCCAGGTTCTTCTCCGCGGCCTTGGCAGACAGCGTCTCGGCAACACCCTCGATCAGGTCGATAGAAGAAAACTCGATATGCTCGAGCTCTAGATGGCCGGCCTCGATCTTCGAGAAATCGAGGATGTCGTCGATGATCCGCAACAGCGAGGCCGCCGAGTAGCGCACCGTCCCCAGCGAATCGCGCTGGTCCAGGGAGAGCGAAGTCCGCTCCAGCACGTCGATCATGCCGAGCACTCCGTTCATCGGGGTGCGGATTTCGTGACTGACCGTGGCCAGGAAGGTCGACTTCGCCTGGTTGGCGGCCTCCGCTTCGCGCTGGGCGGCAAGAGCCGCGTCGCGCGCGCTCCGCGCTTCGTCGTAGGCGACCTGCAGGCGGTGGGCGAGATCCTCCTTCTGATAGGCAAGAGCGATGTTGTCGTACTGCCAGCGATGGACGTCGCGCACATACGCCATCAGATGGCCGACATAGGCGCCGCCGGCGATACCGACCAGCTGATAAAAGGGATCTGCAGAAACGAGCAGTACCAGAAGCAGCGGGGCCGTCGTTGCGATCGCGAAGGCGTAGAAGGTCGGCGGATGGGCCGAGCGGATCGGAACCCCCGTCGTGATGGTCGCCAGCAGGACGAGCCCGAGCAGCATGCGCTGCAGTTCGTAATCCTTGATCGCAAGCAGGAAGCCTGCCGCCCCCCAGCAGGCACCGGCCAGGAACGAGAGCACCGCGAACCAGCGCCCCCAGCGTAGCACATCGTCGTCGGCCGGCCGGGCCCTGTCGAAGGCGCGGCGCAACAGGTCGAACCCGGCCGTTACCGCAAGGTGCGCAACGAAGGGCGCGGCCAGTTCCGAAAGCTCGATCTGCCGCCAGTAGATGGCAGCAATGACCGGCCATAGCACGAACGAGAAATAGCGTGACTGCGCCGATCCCTCGAACAGACGGCGGATCAGTTCGGCACGAACATGCCGGTCCTCGCGGGCCGCTTCCCCGGCTTCCGCGCGCATTTGGGGCTCGACGCTCGCCGCGGTCATGGCGTGGCGCGAACGTCGCAGCCGACACTATCGATAGCAGCGGGCGAAGAGAGCGCGGCTATGGGTAGGAAAATCATGGATCCAGGGTACGTCCCGCGTCGTGCCCCAGACCGTATCAAGTTTATCAAGAAATGGCTATAATTCCTTGAGAAATAGTGATATTTTCAAGGAATTACATATCGTTCATTTTGGATTACTCATGCAGCAGCCGTCCATTTTGCTGGTCGAGGACGATGCGTTTCAGCGCAAAGCGGCCGAGACCTACCTCATGAACCATGACCTCAAGGTGATCGCGGTGGAGAACGGCGCGCAGATGCGCCGCCAGATCTCGCGTGCGATGCCGGACCTCGTCCTGCTGGACGTGCAACTGCCCGGCCAGGAGGATGGCTTCGCCCTCGCCCGCTGGCTGCGCGAGAGCAACACGCGGGTCGGCATCATCATGCTTACCGCCGCGTGCGACTCCGTCGACAAGGTGCTCGGCCTCGAGAGCGGCGCGGACGACTACGTCGCCAAACCCTACGAACCCCGCGAGTTGCTGGCGCGCTGCAAGAGCGTGCTGCGAAGGTCCGTGGCCAAGGCCACGCCGTCCCGCCTGGAGCGGGTCCGCATGGGCCGCCACACGCTCGACCTTGCGCGTCGCCAGCTCCTCGACGCAGATGGCGGCGACGTGCCCCTGACCTCGGGCGAATTCGACATCCTGAAGATCTTCGCCGAGAACCCGAACCGTCCTCTCTCGCGTGATTGGCTGTTGGAAACGACCAGCCACCGCAGCCGCGATCCGTTCGATCGCGCCATCGACCTGCGGATCACCCGCATCCGCCGCAAGATCGAACCCACCCCGGAAAAACCGACCGTCATCAGAACGGTGCGCGGGATCGGCTATATGTTCGTACCTCCCACGGAATAAGCGCTATAAAGCGGCCCCGGCTTCATGCTAGGGACCGGCCCGGGGGCCCGTAGTTCAGCGGTTAGAACGAGCCGCTCATAACGGTTATGTCGCAGGTTCGAATCCTGCCGGGCCTACCAGCCAGTCGGCACTTGGTACCTTGCAAGCCTCGATCAAAGAGCCCGCCATCGCGGGCTCTTTTCGTATGAAACAGTGCCAGAGGCCGCGGGCCGCTCCGAGTGGGCCCGGGCGGGGCAAAGGCCTGCGTCCCCGGCACCCGCGGGGCCGACGTCATGCGCAAAGGCGCCCAGCCGCCCGGTGCAAGGGCGACTCCCTGCACCGGCGGCCGTCCCGGAACCGGTCCTTCCGCTACGCGCCGAGGTCCTTCTTCGCGTCGTCGAGCGCCAGCTTGAAGCGCCGGCACATCTCCGCGATCTGCTCCTCGGTGATGATGAGCGGCGGCGTGAAGGCGATGCGGTCGCCGATGGCGCGCACGATCAGCCCGTGGCGCAGCGCATGGTCCTGCACCTTCGTGCCGGCCTTCTGCTCCGGCGCCCAAGGCGTGCGCGCCTTCGCGTCCTTCATCAGCTCGACGCCCGCGAACAGGCCGACGCCGCGCACGTCGCCCACCAGCGGATGGTCGCGGAACTTCTCGAGGCCTGCCTGCATTGCCGGTCCGACGCGGCGCACCTGCCCCACGATGTCGCGCTCCTCGTAGATCTTCAGCGTCTCCAGCGCCACCGCGCAGGCGACCGGATGGGCGCCGTAGGTGAAGCCGTGCCCGAACGTACCGTTGGTGGCGCTCAGGCTCTCGACCGCGTCGTAGACCTTGTCCGAGATCATCAGAGCCGAGATTGGCTGGTAGGCCGCCGACAGGGCCTTGGCACAGGAGATCATGTCGGGCTGGATTCCATAGGTCTCGCAGCCCCACATGTTGCCGGTGCGGCCGAAGCCCGCGATCACCTCGTCGGCGATCAGCAGCACGTCGTACTTCTTCAGCACCTTCTGGATCTTCTGCCAGTAGGTGCGCGGCGGCGTGATGGCACCGCCGCCGCCCTGCACCGGCTCGCCGAAGAAAGCCGCGACCGTGTCCGGCCCCTCGGCCAGGATCAGTGCCTCGAGGTTGGCGGCCATGCGGTCGGCGAACTGCTCCTCCGTCTCGCCGTCGGCATGGAAGCGGTAGTAGTGCGGATTGTCGGTGTGCCGGAACATCGGCAGCGGGATATCGAAGCCCGCCCGCATGTGCGGCTGGCCCGAGACGCTGACCGACGCCACCGTGTTGCCGTGATAGCCGCGCTCGCGGCCGATGATCTTCTTCTTTTCCGGCTTGCCGATGGCGTTGTGATAGTACCAGACCAGCTTGATGGCGGCGTCGTTGGCCTCCGAGCCCGAGCATTGGAAAAGCACGCGGCTCATCGGCTTGGGCGCGATCGACAGCAGCTTCTCGGCGAGATCGACGCTGGCCAGATGCCCTTTGTCGAAGAACGTATGATAGTAAGGCAGATCGAGGAGCTGCTTGTAGCCCGCCTCCGCCAGCCGCTTTTCCGAGAAGCCGAGCGACGCGCACCACAGGCCGGCCATCGCCTCGATATATTCCTTGCCCGATTCGTCGACGACGTGGATGCCGTTGCCGCGCGCCATCAGCGTGCCGCCCTGCTCGCGGTAGCTCTTCAGTTCCGTCTGCTGATGCACAAGAAAGCGCTGGTCGCGCGCGTGCGGCGAGTTAGCGTGCAGTCCGTCCATGATCATCCTCTCGATCCAGAAATCAGTAATCCAGCCCTACGATCCATCCTTGCCATGAACGCCGGGCCAATAGAAATCCCGCCACTCCGCCGGAAGCGAAGCCAGAACGCCGATCTTCTGCAAAAATGCGGCCAACGCCATGGTCCCGCGCGGCACTGACGAATAAATAACATTCCCGCGGCTAGGATCTCCTGTACTTGCCCGACGGAGACCTCTGCATTCTCAACTGCCCGGCGACCGCAGCCGCCAGTGTTCGCGGCGTCTCGCTGGAACTTCCGTCGCAACGGCAAAGCCTGCCATACCGCGCGCAGCACTCGCTGGGGAACAGCGCCATTGGTAGTGCGGCTCCAATGCGGAATATGAACTGGACCGTCCATCCGCCCCCAGGACGTCGAGCATTTTGAATGCGACGGCTCTTCGTGCTCGCAATGCTCCTGCCGAGTCGCCCTGGCACGCCGAGGGCGTCCGACCGCATGTGCAGCAACAAGAACCTTCAATGGAACTCTGGTGCATCGTCGCTACGTCGGCCCGCCCGCAGGACATTCTCCCGATCAACGGCAAGACGGGCAGACCGCGGAAGCGCACCAAGTGGTCCTCGACCTCTGACGGCTGCCGAGCCGGAAAGAAAAGAGCCCGCTTGCGCGAGCTCTTTCACGTTGGCAGTGGCGGCATGCCATGCCGCTCAAGCTACTCAGGCTTGATGCCGATCTCCTTCAGCACCTTCAGCATGATCTCGGTGTCCTTCTTGAACCGGGCATTCGTCGCCTCGAAGCTCAACGGTCCCACGATCATATAATTGGACAGAAGCTGTTTGACCTTATCGTCGGTGCCCGCCTCGACGAGAATGTCGGATAGCTTTTTCACGATATCCTTGGGCGTCGCCGCCGGGACGGCGAAGGCTGCGAAGGCGCGCGTCTCGTAGGAACTGCCGACGGCGCCCTGCTCCGTCATGGTGGGGACATCCGGATAGGCCGGCAGCCGGTCCCCGACCACGGCGATGATCTTGCCCTTGCCCGACGCGATGACGGGCGCGGCGGCGGCCGGGCTGCCCGATGCACCGTCGAGCACCTGCGCGGTCACGTCGGCGAACATCGCGGCCTCGCCGCGATACTGCACGACCTCGACCTTGAGGCCATACTGCTTGGCCATGGTCTCGATCAGCACATGCGGCGTCGAGCCGAGGCCGTAAGAGCCCCAGTTGAGCTTGTCGACCTTCTTGGCGTACTCGACGAACTGCTTGAGGTTGGAGGCGCCGGTCTTCTCGGCCGCCACCACCGGCCCGCCGATGCTGGTCGTCATCGTCAGGTAGGTGAAGTCTTTCTCCGGATCGTAAGGCAGGTCCTTGATCGTGACCCGGTTCTGGATCAGCGACGAGGAGATCGTGCAGAGGATCGTGTAACCGTCGGGTGCCGCGCGCTTCACCTCGGCCACGCCGATCGTACCGCTCGCGCCGCCCTTGTTCTCGACCACGACAGGCTGGCCAACTTTGCGCGAAAGATACTCGCCGAAAGACCGCGCGATGCCGTCGGTCTGCCCGCCGGCCGGATACGGCACGATGATCCGGATCGGCTTCGAGGGAAAGGTGCCCTGCGCCGAAGCCGAGGTGAAAATGCCGGGCGCCGCAATGGCACCCGCGCCCGCCGCCAGGATGCGGCGCCGCGTCGAAATCACTCTTAAGTCCTCCCTTGCCAGCGGAGCTTTGCACGGCTCCTTCGTCGCAAAGGAAGCTAGTTCAGAATGTCTGAAAGCAGCAAGCGGCTCCGTCAGGAAGCGGTACTGTTGCGAAATTTCAGCTTCTCGACATGCTCGGTCAGGTGGCGATGGAAGTGGCCGATCGCCTGCTCGTACTGGCCGAAAGTGAAATGGGTATTTGCGCGCGAGGCCAGCCCTTCCTGGATGGCGCAGGCGGCAGCGCGGTCCTCGGTCAGGCCGGCATCCTGGACGAAGTTGGCGTCGCGCCGGGCCTCGGCTAGGTCGAGCGGCTTGCCATCCTTGATCCGCGGCGCGAGCTGATAGACGACCCAGTGGGTCTGCGACGGCGTCACCGGTTCGAGGATGATCAGCATCGCATGGCTCGACAGGAAGCTGACATGCGAGTTCGGGAAGAGCTGGTGCACATCCGTGACCCGCCCCTGGATGCTGCGTTCCTCCCTCGGCACCTGGCGCAGCTTCTCGATGCGGCGGAACGGGAAGACGATGCGCGAATTGCAGCCGTGCAGCTCGACGACGTTCAGGTTGTCGTAGCCGTAGGGATAGAACGACCGATTGTGGAGCGCCTTGATATGGTACCCCTCCATCGACGTCTCGCCGATCAGCTTCCAGTTGGCCGGGTCGTCGAACTCGATCTTGTTGAACAGCACGTAGTCCGCAGGAAGCAGGTCCGGCATGTCCGGCAGTGCCCCCTCCGAGAGCGGGGCGTCCTGTGTCACGAAGACGAGCCCGCCCTTCTCCTGGACCATCACCGGCACCAATCCATGGTCGGCCTTGTCGACACCGGGAAAGCCCTCTTCGCCCGGCACATGCCGCAACGTTCCGTCCAGACCATATGTCCAGGCATGGTACGGGCATGCGAAGGCGCGCTTGCACCCCTCGCCTTCCTCGATCTTCATGCCGCGATGCCGGCAGGCGTTGCGGAAGCCGCGCACGACCCCGTCGGTGCCGCGCACCACGAGCAAGGGCGTCCCGACGGTCGTCCGCGCGATATACGAGCCTGGCTCCGGCAGCGCGGCAGACGGACAGAAAGCCATCGGGACGCGCCGCATCACCTCCAGCTCGGCGGCGAAACGCTCGGGCGACGTGTAGTTCTCGGCCGGCTCGCGCCAGACCGTGTCGCCCCTGTCGGTCGACTGCGCGTCGACATGGGAGAGAATGCGGTCGATCAGTTCCGACTCATTGAGAAGCGCCGTCATTTTCCCTCCCGATCCGTCGGTGCGATCTTGCTTGGGACTCTACCTACCAGAATGCATTGCGGCCGGCAGCGGCAATGGTTGCTTTATGCGCGCCCGTGCCTCGCCGGGCCCGAAAGTTTGTAAGCAGCCGGACGCAGGATCGATCGGACGGTCCCATTTCTTTCGCTCTGAGAGGGTTCGCGCGGGACGCCCGCATCGCGGAAGAGGGGTATCGCGACGGCAGCAGAGAGCGGGCGTGCAGGCTACCCGGACGTCTCGCGCAGCAACAGGGCCACGGCCCGGCGATAGACGATATCGAAGAAGCTGCGCGGCGGTGCGTCGATGACGACGGTTCCCACGGCACGGGAGCGGGCAGGTCCCATCGGCGCGGCCCCGACCAGCACCACCCGATAGGTCGCATTCTCCGGCACGAGGGTGTTCTGGGGGCCGCGTCTGACGGCAATCGGACCTTCGTGGGTCGAGGCGAGTTCCGGCACGTCCAGGACCCGCGTCGAGGCATGGGCGATCTCGGACACCACGAGAGGAAGGGTCGCACCATCGACCTGGATGAAGCGTGCCGCGGCGCCGACCCTGACCCGCTCCAGGTCGGCCTCGGCGACATAGGCCTCGACGATGGAATCTCCGGCGGCCACCAGAACGCCGAGGCGTTCGAGGCGGCGGACCTGGGTGCCCACCTGCAGGTCGGGCGGCACGTCCCTCACCTGGCCGGCAAAGGGCGCCACCACCTCCAGAAGACCGGCGCGGCTTTCGGACCGGGCAAGCGTGGCGACGGCTTCCGACGTCCGCGCCGACGCCGCCTGCTGTGCCCGCCGCCGTTCCGGATTGTAAGTGCCCGCCATCTGATCGGCCTGCGCCCCTTCGAGCTGCGCCCGGGCCGTCGCGATGTCGTGGGCGATCTCGACCGATTCCAGGCGAAACACGGCATCGCCCGCGCTCACTTCCGTTCCCTCGCGCGTCATCGACACGATGCGCCCCGGCTCCGCCGCCAGCAGGGCGACCTGCCGCTCGGACCGCCAGAGCGCCGGCGCGTCGATCCGCCCCCGCCATGGCACCAACAGGACGACCAGCAGGAGCGCCATACCACCCAATGTGATCAGCGTGCGAAGGCCGGGGCGGCGTACGGTCGGCAGCGAGAGCCAGGCACCGACCTCGCGGGCGATCGGCCGTATGATGAAGTACCAGAGCTCGATCCCCATCAGCACGACGCCCAGCGCCTTGAAGGCGATGTGATAGACGAGCAAGGCGATGCCGAGGAACAGGAAGAAGCGGTAGATCCAGGTCGTGACCGACCAGACGAGAACCATCTTCGCCTCGTGCGGCGAAAGCTTCTCGGGCGCCGGCAGGCCGGGGGCGAAAAGCAATTCGCGCAGCCGCCAGCGGGCATAAGCAAAGCCACGTTCCTGCAAATTCGGGAAATCGGCGAGATCGGACAGGATGTAGTACCCGTCGAACCGCATCAGCGGGCTGAGATTGACGGCGAGGGTCAGCAGCCAGGTCGAGCTGGACAAGACGAAGAAGGCCGTGCGGGTCGGACCATCGGGCAGCACGGCCCAGGCGATGGAGGCCACTGCGGCGATCAGGATCTCGGCGCCCATGCCGGCCGAGTCGATGACGAGGCGCTGGCGCCGGTCGGTGAGCCGCCAGGCGTCCGTCGTGTCGGTCCAAAGAACGGGCCACATCACCAGGAAGGCGACTCCCATCGAGGGTACGCGACAGCCATAGAGCTTGGCGGCAAACCCATGCCCCAGCTCGTGGAACATCTTCGCGAAGGACAGCGCGATGCCCATCTGCAAAAGGCCCTCCATCGTCGTCTGCTCGACGAGGCTGTGCGTGTAGCGCTCCCAGTCGCGCGAGATCAGGAACAGCGCCAGCAGCCCCAGCACAGCAATTCCGATCACGCCCGCGCGCGTGAACATCCAGCGCACCAGGGGCAGCGCGGCCGTCAGGAAGCGGTCGGGATTGACCAGGCGGAGCCGGATGAAGAGATAATTATGGACCACCCAGGACGCGGCAGATTTGTGTTCCTTCGCCTTCGCGCCGGCGAGCTGCGCGGTTTCAGCGGGCGTGGTCATCTGCAGCAGGCCCGCCTCGCGCGCGAACTGGGCAAAGCGGCCGATATCCTCGGCACGCGGACGCAGCGTCGTCTCCGCGGCAATCGCGTTCAGGATCGCGCCCGGCGAACGCAGGCGCCAGCGGCTCAGGATCTCGAAGTCGAGCCAGCTCAGCCGCAGATAACGATGGCGCGCCGGATCGTAGATCGACCAGGTCGGCTGGCCGCCCGCAAGCGGTCCCGGCGACAAGGTGAGGTCCTCGCGCAACGGCGGCAGGGCGGCCGCGACCTTCATGCCAGGAGCTGACGCAGATATGCCAGCGGACGGCGCAACAACCAGAGCGCCAGCGGCCTCTCCGGCCCGAAGATCTTGGCCGTTCCCTTGAGGCCGAGGCGCAGGCCGCTAGGATCGTCGAGGTCGGCCCGCGCGGTATAGGCGAGCACGCCGCTCGGCGCGAGCGACGTCGCGTAGCTGACAGACGCCAGCTTGCCCTGGACCGGCCTGTCGGGCTCCAGGTTGCTGAAGAACAACACTTCGGAGCCTTCTTCCAGGCTGGTCGCCTCGGTCACCGGCAGCTCGATCTCGATGCGCGACGAGGTCGGCGGCGAGACCTGCAGGATGCGCTCGCCGATCTCGACCGGCTTGCCGATCCACTCCGCCGGATCGTTGAACACGGCGATGCCGTCCGCCGGCGAGAGGATGTCGGCGCGTGCAAGGCGCGCCTGGCGATACTCGAAATCGGCGCGCGCCTCGTCGAGACGTGCCCGCAGGACGGCAAGTTGCTCGCGGGCGCGGGGATCGGCGATGGCCTCCTGCGACGCCTGCCGGAACTGCGCCGTGGCCGTCTCGAGCGCCTTCGCGGCCACCTTGTATTCGGCATCGAGCTGCCGCCTCTCGAGACGGACGATGAGCTGGCCAGACTTGACGGCCGCGTTGGGCGGCACCTCGATCGAATCCACGACACCGGCGAAGGGCGCCCGCACGAAGGCCGGTGTCCGCGCCACGACTTCCGCCGAGGCGATCGCGCTCGATCGCACGGGCAGGAGGCCGATGCCCACGACGGCCGCCACCGCGACGGCAGCGAGCGCGCGCAGCAAGGTGCGCCGATACCCGACGCGCGGGGAGACGATCCGGGCGCGCGCCAGCTCCCAGGCCTGGCCATAGGCGCCGAACAGGACATTGAACAGAGGGAACTCCGCCTCCACCCATTCCGGGCGGCGTCCCAACAGGAGCACGGCGACAGTCGCGCCGCGAACGCGGATCGGCCACCACAGGAGGTGGGGTGCGAGCCACGCTTTCGCGCCCTCCTCGTCGCCCTTGACGTCGTCGGGGTCGAGCTTCCTTACCTGGTCGCGCTTTCCCGACGCCACGACGTCGCGATAGAGCCGGTCGAGCATGAGGACGTACGGCGCCCCGGGTTCGAGCCGGGCTGCCCCCGAAAGAGCCACGATGGCCTCGCTGCGCGCATCCCACAGCACGGCCTGATCATAGGCCACGGCCCGAACCGTCTCGTTCACGATGACGAACGGCAGCTCGTCGCGGGCGGCATCCCGTGCCCTGGCCGAGAGCTGCAGCACCTCGGTCATGCGCAGGAGCTGCTGGTTCAGCCGCCCGATCTGCTGGGGCGTGATGGACGGTGCGGCGCCCGGACCGGGTCCTGCCCCGGGCACGGGGCCTGAGCCTGGCCCTGCCCCAGAGGCCGCCACCCCGGGCGCGGCAGGTCCGGCAGGCTGCGAAGCCGCTTTAGGCGACGGTCCGGTCAAGCCGCGTTCCTAGTTCGAGGACCCGGCAAACTGCGCCGTGCCGCTCATGCCTGGCAGCAGGCTTCCCGTGTCGCCGTCGATACGGCCGTAGATCTTGATCGTCTGGCTGGCGGCATCGACCTTCCCCGATATGCGGGTGATGCGCGCCGGATAACTCTGCCGGGTCTCGCTGACGGCGACCTGCGCAGTCGCGCCCGGCTTCAGCCAGGCAAGCCAGAGCGACGGGACGATGAATTCCAGCTCCAGATCGCGGTCGTCGACCACATCGAGCAGTGGCGCTCCTGCCTGGACGAACTGATGGTTGCGCACGGACGTCGAGGCGACCCGTCCCGAGAACGGAGCCTTGATGACGCAATTATCCACGGCTGTCTGGGCGACCGCGACATCCGCCTCGGCGACCCCGACATCGTTCTGGGCGGTGGCGAAATCGGCCTTCGAATAGGCGTTCAGCGCCTTCAGCGCCTGCTGCGTCTTGAGGATGTCCTGACGCTTGGTCAGTTCGGCGCGGGAGCGCGTCAGCATCGCCTCCTGCTGAGCACAGTTGAACCGCGCCAGCACCTGGTCCTTCTGGATCGAGTCGCCGTCGGCCGCCGGGAATTCTACAAGCTGTCCTGCCATCGGCGCGGCGATCACCGCGGTCGAACGGGCGGTGACCTGGACGCCCACGGGCTGGCCTTCGCCGCCTGCAGAAGGACCGTTGCCCTGGCCCGCCGCTCCGGTCGACATGACGGCCGCAAGTGCACCGATCAGCAACGAGAACCGCTTCATTGGACGACGGCCTCCGCGGTGCGCTGCCCCGCTGGAACCTCCGCCGACGGCGCCGGCGCATCACCCGGTGCCGGAACCGGTCGGGTCGGCAGGTCGGGAAGCTGCCCCGACTGCCAGCGCGCGATCGCCTGCTCCACCTGTGCGGTCAGCGCCGGCAGGTCCTGCAGCTCCGCACCTGCCGGGACGAGGTCCATGCCGGTGGCCGAATAGATCGAGGCCAGCGAGGCGAGGAGTCTGACCTGCGCACGGTCGCGCGTGATGCGCGTCGTGAGCACCGTGAGCTGGCGCCGGATGCGATCGGCCTCCGATTGTGCTCCCGCCAGCGTGGTGCTGTCGGCCACGCGTCCGATCTGGGCGCCGACGCGGTCGACGTCCTTCGCCGTCTTATAGGCATCGAAGGAGTTTGCGTACTCCTGGATCGCCAGGTTGATCTGGCTCAGGATCGCAACACTGAGCGCTATGCGACGCTGCTCGGAAAGATCGACGGCCTGGTTTGCGACCGCGATCGCGCGCGGCCCCTGTATCACGTTGAACAGGTTGAAGGTGGCCCGGATACCGATCTCGCCCCATGTGTTGGTGTAGAGCAACGAATTGGAGTTGTAGTTGAAACCGCCGATGATGCCGATGCCCGGCAGCATCTTCAGGATTTCCTTGTAGACGTCCTGCTGGTCGATCTTCTTCTGGTACGCCTCGATCCGGAGCTCCGGCCGGAGGGCCAGGCCGAGGTCCTCGAGCCGGTGATTGTCGAGGTAGGTCGGCTCCACGCTCTCCATCAGATTCCCGGAAAAGGAGAACCGGGTGGAAGCCGGCACGTTGATCAGCGTGGCCAACTCGATGTGGGCCGCGGCGAGATCGTTGCGGATGCGTTCGAGCTCGCTCAACACGATCACCATGTTCTGCTGGAATTCCAGCAGTGCGAGCGGGTTCTGCAGGTTCTGCGCGCTCGCGGCACGCGAGGCTTCGAGGATCTGGCGGGCGGTGCGCAGCATCGGCTCGATCCGCGGCAGCAGCTGTGCCGCGGTATTGGCGCGCCAGTAGGCCGTTGCCGTGTTGCGGACGATATTGTCGATGACCTTGCGCCGACGTTCCACGGCGATCAGGGCGCGATAACCCTGCTGTCGCGCCTGGAAGAAGCTGAGGCCGAGATCGAGCGCATTCCAGGTCAACGTCAGGTCCGCAGTCGTGAATTGCGGCTGTTGCGAATACGAATAAGTCAGGCTCTGCTGCTGCGTGAAGACGTCGATGCTCTGCGCGGCGTTGTAGGTGGTACGGCCGTCATATCCTGCGCCGACCGCGAGACGCGGCAGCATCTGGGCGAGCGCCAGATCGAGCTGACGCTCCTGCATCGTGATTTCGGTCTTCGCGAGCTGTGCGTCGTAATTGTACTTGAGCGACCGTGCGATCGCCTCGGAGAGGCTGAGCGAGCCGGAGACCGGTACATAACCGGCATCGATGACCTTGCGATCCGCCTGCGCTCGCTTGACGTTCTCGTCCAGCGACATCGCATCGGGCCGCAGGCTGCCACAGCCCATCAATACGCTGGCCGCACTGGCGACGAGCGAAGCAACGATCCAACCACGCATCATTATCCCCCAATTCGCGCGCCGTCCCACGGGCGCCCCAAGACCTTCCAGTTTTCGCTACGCTGCGAGCGCGTTCAGGAGTTCGCGCGCCCGCGCCAGCCGCCCCGCCTGTGCCTGCTCGCGTACCTGCGGCGACAGGCCGAAGCCCGACGCGGCGGCCTGAGTGCTCGCCGGCACGTCCAGCAGCAGCGAAGCGCCATCACCCGAGGTCGGCGGCGCGACCGGAGGTGCCACTGGCGCCTCATCGCGGGCCGGAGCCGGCGGTTGCGTATCCGACGATGCCGGCGGAGCAGCGTCCACCGGTGGCGTAGCAGGCTGTGTCTCGACCGGCGGCGCCTCCTGATTGACCGGCTCCACCTCCGGCGGACGCGGCACCAGATCGACCTGCAGGCGCGTCAGCAACGCGGCGATGTCCCGGGGCTCGCGCATCACGATGATATGCACGTCGGCCGTGGCCTGGCGCCCCTGCCGATCGGTCGCGACGACGCGAAGATCGTGCCGTCCCTCCGCTCCTTCCGGCGGCGTTCCGGAGAAGGACAGCATCGTCGGATCGAAATACAGCCAGGGCGGAATCGGGCCGCCGCTGATCGACGCGGCCTCGAAGCGCAGGTTCTGCCGCGGCGCGCTGCCGTAGAACACGTCGGCCGAGACGTTTGCCGTCCCGGGCTGGTTGGTCAGCATGGTCCGGTAGACGTTCGACCCGACCAGCCAGTCCGAGGCCAGGCCGCCGAAGTCGCGGAACATGTTGCCGAGACCAAAGCCGCTCGACATGTAGTCGCTCGGGACCACGACGTTCGGAATGACCGGATCGACGATGATCACGGGCGGCAGCGTCACGGTCGTTCCCAGAGGGACGGCGGTACCGCTGATCGCGGTGATGCCACCATTGAGCGAAACGTCAGAGGAGGCGGAAAACGCCACCGGTCCGCCGGAGCTGTCGATCAGCCGGACCTGGAGGGCCCCGGGTGTCCCGCTGAAGCCGCCGGCCGGCCGGAACTGCACGAGCGCGGTCGATGGCAGGATGATTGCCGTACCGTCGGCCAATCCCGTCGTCGGGACAGACGTCCACGTCGTGCCGCCATCCGTGGAGTAGCGCCACTCTCCCTGCCCGCCCGTCGCCGCGTTTCCGGTGATGGCGATGCCCGCCAGCGAGTTCGCCGAGGATCCGCCTGGTACCTGGTCGCGCGAGTCGTTGAAGTGGGGCGTGAAGAGGGTCGAGACCGTCGCGCCCGGCGGCGTCGTGGTGCCCTGCAGGATCGGCGGCAGCGTGGCCCCGCCGGTAGCGACAGGCGCATCGTTCACGGCGCTGACCGTCAGCGGCAGCGTCTTCGTCGCCGACGAGTAGGCGCTGGCGGCCGTGTTAATGCCGGTGCCGAAACCCGTGCTGCCGATGTCGGCCAGCGTGCCGTTGGCGATCGCCGTGGTCGGACTGTACTGGTCCCAGGCCCGGAAGGTCAGCGCATTCGGCACGGTGCCGTTCCAGTCCGTCGTCTTGGGCTGGAAGTAGAGCCGGGTGTTGGCGTCCGCCACGAGATGCAACGCATTGGCGTTCGACACCGCCGTCTGGCTGCTCGACGCGAACTCGGTCCATGTCGCTCCGCCGTCCGTCGAGTACCACCAGTTGCCCTGGCTCGTGTCGGCATTGACGATCGCCATGCCCGCCAGCGACGGCGTCGTGGAGGGACCGTCCGGATCCGTCACGTTCGACGGGCCGGTACCGTTGCCGACCAGCGTCGAGGCAAGGAAGCCGGCCGCACCGGCCGGCGCACCAAGCGTGTCTTCGATCTGGTTCGGGATCGTGAGGGCGACACTGTTGTCGAGCACCGGCGAGTCGTCGGCGGCCGTGACGGTCACGGTCGACGTTCCCAGCGCGAGCGCTCCTACGCCCTGCTGGTTGATGCTCATCGTGATGGTGCGGTTCGTCGTGACCGGCGTGTCGCTCGAATTATAGTACTGGATCGAGCGCAGCGCGGCCTGCCACTGCACCGGCGTGGCGCCGCCCGCGGAACTCAGCGTGATCGTTCCGGTCGCCGCATCGAACACGCCCACGATGTCGCCTGTCGAGGCGGTGCCAGCAAAGGCCAGGATATCCTGGCCATTCTGATAGGCACCCGTGATCTGGAACGTCGCACTCGTGTACGTGACGCCCGGGCTGAGATTGAGGATCACCGTGTCGTTGACGTAAACCGCCGCCGCCTGTTCGGCGTTGGTGTCGCTCGTCACCGAATCGTTCGGCTCGTGGAACGCCCCTGCGACCGAGCCGGCAACGATCGTGTTGAACGGCACGGTGCCGGCGCTGATCGGCGTCGTGCCGCCGTTGGTCGTCACATCCGTCGAAGCGGAGAAAGTGACCGGTCCGGACGAATTGTCGATGACCCGCACGGTGAGGCCGCCCGGCGTGCCGGTGTAGCCCGGAACGCCGACGAAGCGGACCTGCGCCGTGTCTGGCAGGATCACGGCGGCGCCGTCCGACACGGTGGTCGGAATCGTGACGTAGGTCGTGCCGCCGTCGAGCGAATATTGCCAGGTACCCTGCGTTGCGGGATCCGCCACGTTCCCGGTGATGGCAATGCCCGCGAACGGGTTGGCCGACGAGCCTCCCGCCACGTTGTCGGTCGCATCCGAGAACGCTGGCGTGAAGAGCGAGGATACGGTGCTGCCCGGGGTCACCAACGTCACCGTTCCGCTCGCGATCGGCGCGTCGTTTACCGGCGTCACCGTCGTGGTGAGCGGTACCGTGCCCGCACTGATCGGCGTGATGCCGCCGTTGCCGGACACATCGGCCGAGGGATTCGCAGTGACCGGACCACTCGAATCGTCGATCAGACGCACGGTGAGACCGCCCGGGGTGCCGTTCCAGTTACCCGTGGGGACGAACTCGATGCGCGCGGTCGCCGGCAGGACAATTGCGGTCGTGTCGGAGAGGCCCGTGGTCGGAATCGACGTCCATGTCGTGCCGCCGTCGGTGGAGTAGCGCCACTCTCCCTGGCCGGCCGTCGCGGCGTTGCCGGTGATGGCGATACCCGCAAGGCCGTTGGCCGAGGAGCCGCCCGCCACCGTGTCGCGGCTGTCGTTGAAGGTCGGCGTGAACAGGCTGGAAACGGTCGCGCCCGGCGGCGGCGTCGAGTCCTCCGGGACGGACGGCAGGGTCGCCGTGCCGCTGGCGACGGGCGCGTCGTTGATCGGCGGCGTCGTCGTGCCGATCGTGATCGTTCCGGCAGACCATTGGCTCGTGGTGCCGATGTTGCCCGTGATGTCCCGCGCGCCGGTCGTCGGCAGACCTCCCGCGCCGTCGGAGATCCGCGCCGTCAATGCGCCCGGCGTGCCGTTCCAGTCGGCGCTGGGCGAGAAGCGGATCGCCGCGCTCGACGGGATGACGATGGCGTTGGAGTCACTCAGGCCGGTCGCCGGGATATTCACCCACGTCGTTCCGCCGTCGGTCGAATACTGCCACGTTCCCTGCGTCGCCGTCGCCGCGTTGCCGACAATGGCGATGCCGGCCGCCGGCGTGCCGGTCGAGCCGCCAGTCACCGTATCGGTCGCGTCGCTGTAGCTGACCGTCCCCTGCCCGAGCAGCGTCGAGACGGAGGTGCCGGTCGCGCTCGGCGTGTCCTCGTTGCTCGACGGAACCGTGGCGCTGCCACTCACGATCGGCGAGTCGTTGACCGCCGTGACCGTCGTCGTCAGCGGAATCGCATCCGCGCTGATAGCGGTCGTACCGCCATTGGACGAAACGTCAGACGAGGCCGAGAAGGCCACCGGATTGTTCGACGTTCCCGAACCGTCGATGAGACGGACGGTGAGTCCACCCGGCGTGCCGTTCCAGTTGCCGGTGGGCACGAAGTCGATGCGGGCCGTGGAGGGCAGGATGATGGCCGCAGTGTCCGACAGGCCCGTGGTCGGGATCGTCGTCCAGGTGGTGCCGCCATCGGTCGAGTAACGCCACACACCTTGCGCCGCCGTGGCCGCGTTGGCCGTGATGGCGACACCCGCCAGCGTGTTGGCCGACGAGCCGCCCGTCACCTGGTCGCGCGAATCGTTGAAGGTGGGCGTAAACAGGCTCGAGACGGTCGCGCCCGGAGGATTGGTCGTGTCCTCGCCGACCGCCGGCAGGGTGGCCGTCCCCGTCGCGACGGGGGCATCGTTCACCGGATCGACCGTGAGCGGAATCGTCTTGGTTGCCGAGGAGTAGGCGCTCGCGGCGGTGTTGATGCCCGTACCGAAACCCGTGCTGCCGATGTCGGCCAGCGTGCCGTTGGCGATCGCCGTGGTCGGACTGTACTGGTCCCAGGCCCGGAAGGTCAGCGCATTCGGCACGGTGCCGTTCCAGTCCGTCGTCTTGGGCTGGAAGTAGAGCCGGGTGTTGGCGTCCGCCACGAGATGCAACGCGTTGGCGTTCGACACCGCCGTCTGGCTGCTCGACGCGAACTCCGTCCACGTCGCGCCGCCATCCGTCGAGTACCACCAGTTGCCCTGGCTCGTGTCCGCTGTCGTGATCGCAACCCCGGCGACGGCGTGATCGCTGTCGGTGACATTCGACGGGCCACTGCCTTCGCCCACGATGCTCGACACCAGGAATCCGGCGGCGCCCGACGGCGCGCCGAGATTGTCTTCCGTCTGGTCGGGGATCGTCACCACGATGCCGTTGTCGAGGATCGGCGAATCGTTGGCGGGCGTCACCGAGATGGTGGCAAGCGTTCCGTCGATCACCTGTGCGTTGGTCGCCGTCGCGCTGAACGTGACCGTGCGCGTGCCTGTGCTGGGCGTGTCGCTGGTATCGAAATATGTCACCGACCGCATGGCGGCCTGCCATTGGGCGGCCGTTGCCGTGCCACCCGCGGAACTAAGGGTCAACGTGCCTGTCGTGGCATCCCATGTGCCGCTGATATTGCCCATCGTGCCCGGCACGTTGGTGAAGGCGAGGACGTCCTCCCCGTTCTGATAGCTGCCCGGCGTGATCGTGAGCACGATCTGATTGAACTGGTCGTTGATGCCGAGAGCCGGAACGAGCGCAACCGCGTTGCCCGAAGGCGCCGTGTTGTTGGGCTCCTGGAAGCCCCTCACGGTCGCTGCCGGTGCGATCTCGAGCAGGATCTGCGCCTGCAAGCTGGTCATCACACCGCCGGTGCCCTGATAGGCGTTGCCGTCCACGGTGCCGGTCTGGGTGTTGTGATCGGTCAGCGTGGCGTTGATCACCAGCCCGCTGTCGAGCTGCGTTGCCGGCCCGACATTGGAGTAGGTCACGTTGTTCAGGACGTTCTGGACGTCGCCCGAATCGGTCCCCGCCGCAAAGGTCACGGTGAGTTTGCCGCCGGTCATCGTAAAGGTGCCGATGGCCGCTCCGTCGAACCGCACCGTGCCGCCGCTCAGGAACAGGCCGGTGGTCGCGTTGCCGCCGCCGCCGAAGACGTCGTTCGCATTGGCAACGATGTCGCGCTCGATCGTGAGGACGGTGCCGCCATAGTCGCCGCGTCCCGCACTCACCAGGGCGTCGAGCTGGGCATCGGCGATGCCGGTGCCGCCCGTGCTCAGCACCACGGCAGGTCCGCCCATCGTATAGAGCTTCGCGCCGGCCGGCGTATTGTCGCCCCAGGTCGAGATCGTCGGGGCCGTATCGGCGAGACGATAAGCGAAGTTGATGCCCGTCGCCGCCGTCGTGTCGCTGGCCGTGAAAGTGAACGCCGCGTTGGAGGCGCCCAGCGCCGTCTCGGGCGAGTTCGAGTGGTGGAACGTCGTCCCAAGCGTACCGTCGGTCGAATAGACAAGGCTGCCGGTACCGGTGATCGACGGCGACGTCGTCGTGAGCGGCGCCGAGATCGTCGAGGCCACGTCCGTCGGCAGCAGGAACGAGTAGTTGCCGAGCGCATCGGTCGTGGTCGTCGACGTGACCGATCCCCATTTGCCGGTCATCGTGACACCCTGGAGCAGGGTATCGAGCGTTCCCGCGGTGTCCGCCGACAGGTCCTGGGCATTGAGGGCCGAGCCGATATCGTTCCAGACATTGCCGCGCGCAATGCCGAGACCGATCGTGTCGGTGGCGACGTAGTCGTTCAGCCCGCCGCTGCCGTCCTGGCCCGTGCGTTCGCCCGTCGCGCTACCGGCGGCACCGGTGCCGGTCGGGCCCCAGGTGGCGCCATAGAAGCCATCTGGCGCACCCGGCTGCGTGAAAGTCGTCGTGTCGTCGATCGAGGCGTAGGTGACCCTAGCCGTTGCATTGGCGACCGACTGCGTACGATCCGCCACGGTCGTCGTGTAGGTGAAGGTTTCGCTTGCCCCCACTCCCAGCGTCATCGACGCCAGAAGGGCCGCGGACCCGTTACCTGACGTCACGTTGAGATCTGCGGCTGTGCCGGACTGGGACAATCCCGTGATCGCCCCCAGATTGCCCGACAGCGTATCGTCCAGGTTGACGTTGTAGGCGATGGCGTTGCCGGTGTTCGTCAGCTTGACCTGCCAGGTGACCTCGCCGGTCGCCTGGTTGATCGATGTCACCGTCTTTTCGATGGTCACGGCGGGCTCGCGCACCGTCAGCGTCACCGCCGGCGTGGTCGTGCTGTCGATCGCGGCCGTCGTGTTCAGGTTGGTGCCGCTTTGGTTACCGGCATCGTTGCGGACCACCGCATTGAACTCGATGATCACGTAGTTGGGCGACGAGGAATTGGTGTTGTTCTGCACGTCGCCGAGATTGAAGGTGACATCGCCGCCGCTTCCGCCCACGGCCGTGATACCGGACGTCATGGCTGCCGTCGGCACCCACGTCATCGGGTTGAAGCCCGGCGTGTCGGTGTCGACCTGGATGGCGGCATTGTTGCCAGCCGCATCGACCACGCTGGAGGAAATCGACCCGTTGGGGCTGGCCAGCGCGATCGTGGCGTTGCCGAGATACTCAAGGCCCGTTGGAAGGTTGACCGTGAAGTCGACTCCCGTGTTCAGGCCCATCGGAATCTCGACGTAGACCTTCATGCGCACGATCTCGCCGACCACCACGTCGGCCGTCGTCTGCGGGCTGCTCTGGGTCGGCGGGCTGCTCGTGTCGGTGCCGTTCGACTGGTCGACGATGCGGAGGACGGGCGTGAAGACGCCGACGGAAACCGTGCGGTCGCTGCCGACGATGTAGGTCCGTTCCCCGGTCACGACGCCGGGCATCGAAGTGTAGGTACCGTCGGTCTGGACCTCGAGCTGCGTGTTTGCTGCAAGGTCGTTGTTCACCGTGGCCTGGAAGGTGAAGGTGGCCGTCGCCCCGGCAGCGAGCTGGGCGATGGAAATGGAATGAGCGCCGTCGTTAAGCGTCACCCCCGTGGTCGACCCTGCCGTCTGGGTCAGGCTGCTTGCAACCCAGGTCAGCCCCGGCGGCAGCGTGATCGTGTCGGCGAAATCCTCAGCCGGCACCGAACGATCGTTGGTGACGGTGAAGGTGTAGGTCAGGACCTGTCCGCTATGGACCGGGTTGCCGCCGTTGTTCACCGTGAGGTTGCCGAGGATGCGCGGGTCCCGCTCGGTCGCGGTGACCGAGCTCGACAACGAGTTGCTTGTGGCCCAGTTCAGCGTCCCGGTGTTCTGGATCTGCGTGCCGTCGACATTCGTGCTGTCGGCGATGCGAGCGGTGAAGGTGAACGTGACCGTGCCGTTTGCGTCGGCATTCGCGTTCGTGACGGTACCCAGCGTCGCGGTGACCGTCGTGCCGTTGAACGACAGCGCCGTGTCGCCCGACACCGTCACGTTGGTGCCCGCCACGATGGCGCCCGGCAGAATATTGGTGAGGAATGCCGGAATCGTGTCGGTGAAGGTGACGTTCGACATGCTGCCTTCGGGCAGCGTCAGCGTGAAGGTGTAGGTGATCGTCTCGCCGACCACGACGGTGTTCAACGTGACGTTTGGATTGTCGCCCGCCGTGATCTGCTTCACGAACGCCGGGCTCGAGGTCGAGACGGTGGCCGTGTCGGTGATGTCGGCAGCACTGCCGCCGACGGGCACGCCCGAGGTCACGAAGCCCGGGCCGTTGTCGGCACCCGACCAGTTCAGGATCGAGCCGGTCGCCGTCAGCGAGGAAGAGACGGCCTGCGTCGCAGTGAGCTTCAGGTCATAGGTGACGAAGAGAATGTCGCGGTTGGCCGGATCCGACTTCCCGTTCAGCACCACGGAGTTCGTCGTGCCGTCGCCGCCGTGGATCTGGATACCTGTCGACGAGAAGAAGTCCGACACACTGCCGGTGAAGGCAAGGACGGTACCGTCGCCGCGCGTCACCTTGAGGTTCGTCACGTCGCCCGCCGTGTAGCCCGTCGGCAGCTCGCCGCGGACGACGACGTCATAGGCAACGCCATTGCCCTTGTTCTCGACCGACTGCACGACGCGCACCGTGTCGCTGGCGTCGGCGCCGGAGACGTTCTGGTTCAAGATATCGACGATGGTGTCGGGGATCGCGCCCGTGAACACGTTGCCCGTGCTGCCCGCGACATCGAAGATCGACGTCGGGTTGGCGTTGCCGACGCCGTCGCCGGTATAGCTCGCACCTGCTTCTGCCGTGCCGGCATTGCTGGCGAGCGAAACGATGCCTGTCTTGATGACGAGGCTCGGCTCCTGCATCACCTGCTGCCGGATGGCGGCATCGGCGAGGTTGGTCCCCGCAGCATTCGTATACGCGGCCTGCGCCTGCGTCGTGAGCGCGAGACCGTCAGCGAACGGCTGGTCGGAGGCGCGCACCGTGAACTGCACGGTTACGGTCTGCCCGGCAGCGTTGCTGCTGCTGTCGTAGGAACCGAAATGGAAGGAGACACTGTTGCCGTTCGCATCGAACGTCATCGTCGGCGTACCGCCCGATGGATTCGAGAGAACCGTGAAAGTGTTCACGTCCGTCCCGTTGCCAGCCGTCAGCGTTCCGGCCGTGTAAACGGGCAAAGGCAGGAACGAGGTCAGATCCAGGTTGCCGTAATCGCCCTGCGTCAGGTTGTAGGTCATCGTGTAGGTGACCAACTGTCCTGCCTGGACATGGACCGTGGCGCCGGGGGCCACGCCATCGACGGCCGTGATCGCCATCGTGAGATTGCCGGCCGCGATCTGGCTGGTCGTGCTCGACGAATCGGAGATCGGGCTCGGATCGTTGTTGAAGTGGCTGGTGACCGTGCCGGAGCCGGTCGCGCTGTTCGTCGTGCTGTCGTTCTCGCGCAGGCTCTGCCCGCTGTTGGCATCGGTATAGCGGTCGAGCACGCGCGCGCGGAAGGTGATCGTGCCTTCCGTGCCGGCCGGGCCGCCGTCCAGGTTGCCGTCGCCGGTGGCGTTCTGCAGAAGGCCGCTTACATCGAACTGGATTGCCGTCCGACCGCTCGCATCGCGCGCGGCATAGTTCCAGAACGCATTGGCGCCCGACGTGGCCACGGTCTGCCCGTTGTCCGTCGTCATGCCGTCCGCGATGGCACCGAAATCGATGGTGCCGACCGCCACGCCGTTGCGGAACACCGTGAGTACCGGAGTCTCGCCAGGCAGCAGGGTCATACCGTCGCCGAGCAGGTCTTCGATCTTGAGATTGCTGAGATCGAAGTAGTCGGAGACCTGGAAATGAACCGTGTACTCGACGATATCGCCGGGCGAAAACCCGGGATTGGCCGTGTCGTTCACGATGGCGCTCGTCACCTGCACCGCCAGCGACTTTGCCGTGAAGGTCGGATCGACGCCGTTGCCGGAACCTGCGACCGCCTGCGGTGTCGCGTCGAACGCGCCCGTGGCAGGAGTCCAGGCGTCGGCCGTGTAGGAATAGGTCGGATTCAGCGTAACGGGCACCGGCGCGCCGGTATTCGGATCGATAACCTGCGCGTTGCCGGCATTCGCCTGCGGCACGAAAATGGGAATATCGATCGTCTGTGCACTCGACAGCGTTGCGAAGCGTACGACCAGCGTGCCGCCCGGCCCGGTCGCCGACGGCACCACCTCTGCGACGCCGCCGCCGCTGATCGCGATCGGGCCGCCTGTATATTGCACGTCGTCCGGAAGCTGGAGCGTGAAAGCCAGATTGTCGATCGGCGCCCCCGCCACCGCCGGTGCCGGCGTCAGCGTGACGACATAGTGCCCCGGGAAGCTCGTTCCCGTCGCCGTTTCGCCCTCTCCGGGCTCGGTCGTGGCGGCCGTGGTGACGTTGATGAGATTGACGTTCAGGTTGCTCGTCGCCGCTGCGCCGACAATCGGCGCATCGGTCGCGGGGTTGTTCAGGGCGTCCGCGCCGTACTGGAAGCCGCCGATCGCCACCATGTGGAGAGCGCCCGCGTTCGTGAGCTCGCTACGGCTGTCGAGATTGAAATTGAGCGTGACGTTGGCGACCGGCTGATTGGCCGTGAAGCTGCCGAACGGCAGGGTGATCACGTACATCGTATCGCCGGCCTGGAAGCCGCTCGGCGCCGCGACGAAGGTCGGGTTGCCGCTGGCATCGAGCAGGAGCGGATTGATGGCACCCACGACGCCGATATGGCCGGGCACCGAATCGGACAGCGTGATGGCCTGGAAATTGACGGACGCACCGAGGAAGCTTGCACCGGTGAGTGTCACGGCATGGTCCGCTCCCGTACCCGTGTTGGACGGGACAAACAGTTCGACGAAAGGACCGAAGCCGGTACCGTTGGCCGCCGTGTTGTCGAATGTGAGCGTCTGCGTGAAGGAACTGCCGAGCAGGATGTCGGTCGCGCCGGACAGGGTGACCGTCGCTACCGGCGCATCGAGCACGTGGTTGAAGGCGGCAATGGCATCGGCGCCGAACGGCATCGTCGGATCGACCAGGCCTGCCGTGCGCTCGAGCGCCCAGTCGCCGCCCATCGTGGCGAGACCGGTCGCATCGGTCGAAGCGGCGACGCCTACACCGGTGATGGCGTGGAGATCGTTCACAAAGGCGGCGCCTGCGGTACCGGCACCGACGTCGCAGCCCCAGAACTGGATTTGCGCATTGTCGGCGAGGCTGTCGCGCCAGCCGGCGATGTCGTGCGAGCGCGCCTGGAGCGTGGCGTCGTTGACGACCGAGTTGCCGAGTTCGATCTGGCCTGCCTGGCCGTAGGTCAGGAAGTCCACTTCCTTGATGCCATGAAGGCTTTCCAGCGCCTTCGTGACCTGGGAGATGCCGTCCAAGGTGGGATCGATGACGATCACCTTGGTATTGGCACCAACGCTGTCCGCAAGCGACTGCCAGCCGGCGACCCGCGGATCGACGAAAAGAACGGAATCGACGCGGCCGCCCGACTGGCTGTCGGTCGATGCGTGCGCCGGGCTTTGTTGAGCCTGATCGTGCGAGGACGCTTGCGCCGAATGTTCGGCCTGTGCCGCTGCCTGGGGGTCCTTGGCCTCGGCCGTAGCCGCTGGATGGGCGTTGGCCTCCGCCGAATGATCGCTTGCGGCCGCCGTGTCGGCAGCGGGCTTGCTCGCCTCGGCATGAGTCGCCGGCTGATCCGCTTGCTTCGCAGTCGCAGCTACGCTCGCGTCGAAAAGGAAACGCGGCTCAAGAATCATACTCATTCGCACACCCACACGAATGCTATGCAATTCTCCAAGCCTCGACGCCTTCCCTGCGCCGCGACTGTAAATTGCATCCCAAGTTGAAATATCTATCCGATTTCAGTCGGCAAGCAAACCCCTGCCCCCGCCATTGAGGCAACCTGGGGTGGCTGCCATCTCTGCCAGCAGAGGTAAGGCGTTGCTTCAGCTAGATATTTACTAGGCTACCTTGTTGAAATTAATTCTGGATAATGCTGCGTCGCCGCAATGGGCACGGCGAAACAACCCACAAAACTCATGATTTTAGCACCTTAAGCGCAAAAATCGTACCCGCAAGATATCGCGCTGGCTCACTCCCTCCGAACCGGCAGCCGGGGCTTCGCTACAGGAAAGCGACCGAGAACCAGGGAAAGGCCGCGATCACGGCGAGCCCTGCCATCAGAGCCAGAAGATACGACCATATCGCCCCGATGGCTTCGTCCGGCGACACGTTGCCGATCCGGCAGGCCAGGTAAAAGCCGATCCCGATCGGCGGCGTCATGAGGCCGATGTTCATCGCCGTGACGATCGTCATCGCGTAGTGGATGTCGTTGATGCCCAGATTCTTCGCGATGGGAAACATCAGGGGGGCCATCAGCACGATGGCCGGCAGGCCTTCCAGGACACATCCGAGGATCAGGAAGACCACGACGCTCAGGATCATGAAGACGACGTAGCCTCCCGGCATCGAGGCCATGAACTGCGTGACGTCGCGCGCGATGCCGGCCTGCGTGATGGCCCAGGCCATCGCCGACGCAGTCCCCAGGATGAGAAGTATCGAACCGGTCAGGGCAGCCGTTTCCACCAGCATGGCATAAGACTTCTTCAGGCCGATGCCGCCATAAAGCACCACGCCGATGAACGCCGCATAGAGGACGGCGATCGTCGACACCTCGGTGGCCGTCGCAATGCCACCGGACACCGTGCTGCGGATCAGGAACGGCAGGACCAGCGCCGGCGCGGCGATCAGCGCCGTGCGGCCGATCACGTTCAGGCTCGGGCGCTGTACGCCGCTCATGTCTTCGTGGCGCGCCTTCCAGCGGGCCAGGATGGCAAGGCCCAGCAGCAGCACCATCGCGATGGCGAAGCCGCTGGTGAACAGGGCGGCGATGGACACGCCCGCCACGGAGCCGAGAACGATCAGGACGATGCTGGGCGGCACGGTGTCGGCCATCGCGGCGCCCGTCGCCAGCAGGGCGATCATCTCGCGGGGCTTGTTGCCGCGCCGCTTCATCTCCGGGAAAAGCGCCGGGGCGACCGTTGCCATGTCGGAGACCTTGGAGCCCGAGATGCCGGAGACGACGAACAGCGAGCCGAGCAGGACATAGGACATGCCAGCCCGGATGTGGCCGAGCCAGGATGCCAGGAAGTCGACGATGGCCTTGCCCATGCCGGTGGCATCGAGAATGCATCCCAGCAGCAGGAAAACCGGCACCGAGAGCAGGATGATGCTGGACATGCCCTCGTCCATGCGGCCGATGACCACCGACAGCGGAACGGTCGTTCCGAACGCGAGATAGGTGATCGTGCCGATCCCGAAGCAGAAGGCGATCGGCACGCCGCACGCGAGGCTGACCGACACGAACAGGACGAGGAACAGCAGCAGCTTCGAGTTTCCGGCCCGGACGAGTTGCGGCGAGAAATACCAGAGAAGGCCCGCAATGGCCGCGATCACGGCGACGGCCACCAAGAGATAGCTCTTGTCCGGCGCGCGAAATGCGTAGCGCGCCACGAGCATCAGCATCAGGACGATGCCGACGGGGATGGCGGCAACCCGGAAACTATTTGGAATACCGAGGGCGGGCGTCGTGATGAACCATTCGTCCATCGTGTATTCGACGGCATGTGGCAGCAACGCGATCAGGACGGCCGCGACCACGACAAGACCTAAAGCGTCGATGAAGTTGCGGCGTTGTTCCGAGAAGAGATTCACGAACAGCGTCAGCCGGAGGTGCTCGCTGCGATCGACCGCCATCGCAGAGCCGAGCATGGCGACCCAGAGGAAGCTGATCGAGCAGACCTCGTCGATCCAGACGACCGGGAAGTTGAAAAGGTAGCGCGAGGTGACGCCGGCGAGCAGCAGCAGAACGATGGCCAGCATCAGCATGGCAGCGACCGCGTTTATCGGCGCCAGCCATTTCCACGGCCCACCACTACCGGGGGATCCGAGCGTCTGCGCCAGCTCAAGCTCTTCGGTCGTCGTCGCGGTCATGGCAAAGCACCTCTGCAGAAGAGAAAGCGCCCCGAGCGGTCCTGCTCGGGGCGCTTCATGCTCAGCTCAACTTGCCGGCATACTTCTCGAGGATCGACCAGGCCTCGTCGCCATACTTTCCCTTCCACTCGGCATAGAAACCGGCGCTCCGCAGCTTCTCGCGGAAGGGCTCCGGCTTGGGCTGGTTGATCACCATTCCCTTGTCGGTCAGTTCCTTCTGCAGGCCCGCGTTCAGCTGTGCCACGTCCTCGCGCTCCTTGAGACCCGCGGCGTTCACATGCTTGGCGACCACCGTGCGCACGTTCTCGGGGAGCCGCTCCCAGGCGCGCCGGTTCGCGAGGAACCAGAAGCCGTCCCACATATGGTTGGTGAGCGAGCAGTATTTCTGGACTTCGTAGAGCTTGGCGGTCGCGATGATGGCCAGCGGATTCTCCTGGCCGTCGACCACTTTCGTCTGCAGGGCGGTGTATACCTCGGAGAAGTTGATGCTGGCCGGCGCGGAATCGAACGCCTTGTACATCGACGTCCACAGCGGCGAAACGGGCACGCGGATCTTGAAACCCTTGAGGTCCTCCGGTCCCTGGATAGGCTTGGTCGAGGAAGTCGTCTGCCGGAAGCCGTTGTCCCAGATCTTGTCCATGGCGACGAGGTTGACCTTCGCCACCTGCTTGCGGACGTACTCGCCCAGTTCGCCGTCCATGGCCTTCCACACCGCCGGGTAATCCGGGAAAGCAAAGCCGATCCCGTTGATCGAGGCGACCGGGACGAGCGTGGACAGGATCAGGCCCGACAAGGTGAAGAATTCGATGCCGCCTGAACGAAGCTGGCTCAGCATGTCGGTGTCGGAGCCGAGCTGGTTCGACGGGAAGATCTGGATTTCGACGCGCCCGTTGGTTTCCGCCTTGATGGCATCCGCCATCTCCTTCGCGCGGATATTCATCGGATGCGCCACGGGCAGGTTGTTGGCGTACTTGTAAGTGAACTCTGCCCCCTGGGCGCGGGCCACCCATGGCGCCCCAAGACCGACCGTGGCGAGGGTCGACGCACCGAGCAGCGTTCTCCGAGATACTTTCATGATTTCCTCCGGTTCTTTTTCGTTCCACCCCTTTGGAACTTGTCTCGTCGCAAGTCGGCGGTTCTCGCCGTTCAGGGAGGTCGAGCGGGATACAATGAATCCGCATCGACTTACAGGAATTTGCGCGTTCCCGGTATGCACGCGACGCTGGAAGACCGTGCCCGCGACTCCCGAATGGAGCCCCCTTCACGGAAAGAGGCTGCCGAAGCGGGCTCCCGCAATGGTGCCGGCGGGCCGCGACGCGACCGCCTCCGGCTCGGTGCTGATCTTCCCGAAAACCTGCATTGTGATCCGGTATCGCATCGAGGAGGCATCGGTCGCCCTTCACGGCCCCCGATCAGGTACGCGGCCAGCTTTCCCCTTCTGCCGCCGATGCCTCATTCGCCGCCCCAGCCACGGCGCATTGTCAACGCCACGGACCACCTGCGAATCGATATCAGGGTGCCGCTGGAGGCAGCGCTGCAAATGGCTGTGTTCTTGCGGGAGTTGTTGACTTAAATCATTCTCGATTACCGATGGCAGGGGGAAGAATGCCCAATCTGCTGCGAGTCGCGCGCAGACGCGAAGGAGTTGGGTAGATGGTTAACGATCTCGTCGTCGATTTGTCGCGCCTGCAGTTCGCGGCGACGGCTCTCTACCACTTTCTCTTCGTCCCGCTGACCCTCGGCCTCACGGTGCTGCTGGCCGTGATGGAGACGGTCTATGTGACGACAGGGCGCGAGATCTACAAGCAGATGGTCCAGTTCTGGACGAAACTGCTGCTCATCAACTTTGCGTTGGGCGTCGCGACCGGTCTCACCATGGAGTTCCAGTTCGGAACGAACTGGTCTTTCTATTCCAGCTTCGTGGGCGACACGTTCGGCGCGCCCCTCGCCATCGAAGGGCTGATGGCCTTCTTCATGGAATCGACCTTCATCGGCCTCATGGTGTTCGGCTGGGACCGGCTGTCGAAGGCGCAGCATCTGGTCGTGACCTATCTGGTCGCGCTGGGATCGAACTTTTCCGCGCTCTGGATCCTGGTCGCCAACAGTTTCATGCAGCATCCCCAGGGGGCGGAGTTCAATCCGGTGACGATGCGCATGGAGCTGTCGAGCTTCGGCACGCTGTTCTTCAATCCGGACGCGCAGGCCAAGTTCGTGCACACCGTGCTGGCAGGTTACGTCACGGCTGCCATCTTCGTCTGCGGTGTCAGCGCCTGGTACATGCTGAAGGGCCGTCACCTCGATTTCGCCCGGCGTTCCTTCCGCGTCGGCGCCGTGTTCGGCATGCTGGGCGGAGCGGGCGTCCTGACGCTGGGCGACGCGCTCGGCTATGTCGGCGCTCACGTGCAGCCGACCAAGCTGGCCGCCATGGAGGCGCTGTGGACGGCCGAGAAGGCCCCGATGTCGTTCAATCTTGTCGCCATCCCGGACCAGGAAGAGCAACGCAATTTCTACGCGGTGCGCATTCCCGCCATGCTGTCCATCCTGGTGACCCACTCCCTGAGCGGAACCCTTCCCGCCATCGATCACCTCGAGGCCCAGGCGAAGGAGCGGATTCGCAACGGCATTCCGGCCGTGCAGGCCATGGAGCGGCTGAGCGCCAATCCCAACGATGCCGAGGCACTCGCTAAATTCAAGGAGCACGGAAAGGACGTCGGCTACGGCTTCCTCGTCCAGCGTTACGCGCCGCAAGGCGATCTGACCAAGGTCACCGAGCAGGACATCGTCCGTGCCGCGCGCGATACCATTCCCGAGGTCTGGATCGTGTTCTGGTCCTTTCGCCTCATGGTCGGATTCGGCCTGCTGATGCTGGCCTATCTCGTCCTCGCGACCCTGCTGTCGCTCGCCAACCAGGTGGAAACCAAGCGGTGGTTCCAATGGGGCTCGGTATTGATGATACCGGTACCCTTCCTTGCCTGCGAGGTCGGGTGGCTGGTCGCCGAAGTCGGCCGTCAGCCATGGACGGTGTACGAGATGCTGCCCACCTGGCTCTCCGCGTCGACGCACAGCGTGCCTTACATGGTCTTCTCTCTGAGCGGCTTCATCCTGCTCTACACCGTCTTCGCCATCGTGGAGGTGTTCCTGATGCTCCACTTCGTGCGCAAGGGGCCCGAACCGCATGGGCCTGCCGGTGTCCTCCGGCCCTCGTCGGCATACTGAGGAGGGCGGCATCATGGAAACCTATGTCATCCTGAAGCTCGTCTGGTGGGTGTTGCTCGGCGTGCTGCTCACCGGCGTCGGCGCAATGGTCGGCATGGACATGGGCGTGGGCACGATCCTCCGCTATGTCGGCCGCAACGACGCCGAGCGGCGCGTGGCGCTGAACGTGATCGGCCCGCACTGGGACGGCAACCAGGTGTGGTTCATCCTAGGCGGCGGCACCATCTTCGCCGCCTGGCCGCTGGTGTACGCCACGGCGTTCTCGGGCTTCTACGTCGTCATGCTCGTGCTGCTGTGGAGCATGATCGTGCGCCCGCTTGGCTTCGAGTATCGCAGCAAGCTGCCATCGGCCCGCTGGCGCGGCATCTGGGATCTGACGCTCTTCATCAGCGGTCTCGTCCCGATGATCGTGTTCGGTGCGGCGATCGGCAACGTGCTGCAAGGCGTTCCCTTCAATTTCGACTGGCGCCTGACCTCCTACTACACCGGCAGTTTCATCGATCTCTTCAACCCGTTCGCCGTCCTGTGCGGGCTGATGTCGGTCGCCCTGGCGATCTACATGGGGGGCGCGTGCCTCGCCAACGGTGCCGGCGAGCCGGTCGCCAACAGGGCACGCCACGCCGCCCTGTTCGGGGGGCTCGCGGCACTGGTGATCTTCACCGTCGCCGGCTTCTGGGTGTCGAGGATCGAGGGATATCAGCTCGTCTCCGGTCCCGATCCGGCAGCGGCCCAGACGCCGCTCCACCAGCAGGTGGCGCGAGCTCCCGGTGCGCTGCTCGCCAGTTATGGCAAGTATCCGATCCTCTGGGCTTTCCCGGCCCTGGTCTATGTCGGCATCCTGCTCGGTGCCTTGGCCATCGCCTTCCGCGGCGCCTTCGTCGGCTGGTGGCTGGGCGTCGTGGCCTGGATCGGCGTGATCGGTACGGTGGGCGCAGCGATGTTCCCGTTCATCATGCCGTCGAGCACGAACCCGTCGCACAGCCTGACAGTGTGGAACTCCGGGTCCAGCCTCAACACGCTGAGCTGGATGCTGGGCTTCACGCTGGTCTTCATGCCGCTCATCCTCTGGTACACGAGCTGGGCGTTCTGGGTGATGCGCGGCAAGGTCGACGTGAAGCACGTCGAGACCTCCGACCACGCGCTCTGAGGAGATCGCCATGCTGCTGCGATACGTCATAGCCATGGGCATCGCGATGCTCGCCATCCTGTTCGCAGTCATCCTGGGCGATTACGGCCCCTGGTATCTGTCCTGGGTCCTCGGCACCGGTTTCATGATCCTTGTCGCGGCCTCCGCCGGCGTTCTGTTCGAGGCACAGGAGGATGCCGCCAAGGCAGCCTCGCCCGCCGAGCCGACCGAGGCGAGGGATGTCGCGAAGGTCATGGGTGGTGCCGCCTCCTCCGCACCAGGCGGCCGGACGCGCCGCTGACGCCCGCCTGAAGGATCTCCCATGGCGGAGGCCCCCGGAGGCGGTCCGGCTCGGCCCGACGCCTCGATCGAGCGCTGGCTGCGAGCGGAAGTAGCGAAAGCCGGCGGCAAGACTTTGCGCCGTGCCATGATGCTTGGCGCCTTGGGCGCTGCGCTGGCCGTGCCGCAGGCCTGGTTTCTCGCCCATGCCATCGCCCCGGTTGTCGTCGAAAACGCACCGCTTGCGCCGGTCTTGCCTTGGTTGCTCGCGATCCTGCCCCTGCTCCTCGTGCGGTTCGGCCTCGGCTGGACCTCCGGCCGGCAGGCGAATATCGCGGCGACGGCCTTGAAGGATCGGATCAGGAACGCTCTGCTGCAGCATCTCGCGGTGCTTGGCCCGGGCAGGATGGCGGGGCGCCCCTCCGGCGAAATCGCGACCGTCGTGATCGAAGGGGTCGACGCCCTCGATCCCTATGTTTCCCGCTACATGGCACATCTCGGCATCCTCGCCGTGCTGCCGCCCGCCATCCTCGTGGCGGTGCTGCCGCGCGACTGGATCTCCGCCGCGGTTCTTCTGGCGACGGCGCCGGTCATCCCCCTTTTCATGGTCGTGCTCGGCCACAAGGCGGCGGACGCCAACCGGCGGCAGTGGCAGCGTCTTGCCCGACTGTCGGCCCAGCTGCTCGACGGCCTCCAGCGCCTGACGACAATCAAGCTCCTCAACGCCGGCGACCACCAGGCCCGCCTCCTCTCCGAGGCGGCGGAGGATTATCGCCGCAGCACGATGTCGGTGCTGCGCATGGCGTTCCTTTCCTCGCTCGCCCTGGAGTTCTTCGCCACGGTCGGCATCGCCGTCGTCGCGGTGTTGATCGGCTTCCGCCTGCTCGACGGCACGCTGGGTTTCGAGGCTGCCTTCTTCGCCCTGCTGCTGGCGCCGGAGTTCTACGCGCCGTTGCGCCAACTCGGCGTCGACTACCACGCGCGCATGGAGGCGCTGGCGGCAGCCGAGCGCATCGCCGCCTTCCTGCAGGAGAAGCCGGACGCGCGCGGCGAGGCCCGGCCGTCGTTCGGCGATCGCATCTCCGTCGCCTGCGAGGGGTTGAGCTTCGGCTGGGAGGGCGGCCGCCCGGCCGTCGACGCCGTTTCGCTCGACCTCCGGCCAGGAGAGATCGTCGCGCTGATCGGGCCGAGCGGCGCCGGCAAGAGCACCCTGCTGTCCCTGATCCTGGGCTTGGTCCAGCCGCAGGCCGGACGCATCCTCGTGAACGGGGAGGACCTTGCCGGCATCGATCCCGCGCACTGGCTGCGCCACGTCACCGTCGTGCCCCAGCGGCCGCACATGGTCTCGGGGTCCGTGCTCGACAATATCCGGCTGGGCGACCCGGCCGTCGGGCTCGACCAGGTCCGTAACGCCGCCCGCCTTGCTGCGGCCGATGGCTTCATCGAAGCCCTGCCCCAGGGATACGACACGCCTCTCGGCGAGCATGGCCAGACGCTGTCGGGCGGGCAGGTCCAGCGCCTCGCATTGGCCCGTGCCTTTCTCAAGGAAGAGGCGCGCCTCCTCGTGCTGGACGAAGGGACCGCGGGCCTCGACCGCGCGACCGAGGCCGCCGTGGGCGAAGCGATCCGCACATTGTCGCGCGGCCGCACCACTCTGATCGTGGCCCATCGGCTCGCGACCGTGCGCATGGCCGACCGCATCCTCGTGATGGAAGACGGCTGCATCGTCGAACAGGGACGGCGGGCCGATCTCGAAGCCGCCGACGGCCGCTTCGCGATGCTGCTGCGCAACGCCGGGCTGGCAGGATGAAAAGCGACCTCGCCCTGCTGCGGCGGCTGCTGCACCTGGCCCGGCCCTATCGCCGCTGGCTGCTGGGCGCCATCGCCATCGCGGCCGCGACAATCCTCGCCAGCGTCGCCCTGATGACCATTGCCGGATGGTTCATCGCCGCCATGGCGATCGCCGGCCTCACGACCGGCATGATGAACTACTTCCTGCCCGCGGTCGGCATACGCTTCTTCGCCATCGTCCGCACCGGCGGCCGCTACGCCGAACGGCTCCTGAGCCACGAGGCGACGTTCCGCCTCCTCGCCGGCCTGCGCCTCTGGCTGTTCCGCCGGCTCGAACCGTTGGCGCCGGGACAGCTCGAGGACCGCCGGGGTGCCGACCTCGCCTCCGGACTCCAGGCCGACGTCGACACGCTGCAGCACGCCTACCTTCGCCTCGCCTCGCCGCTCGCCGTGGCCCTCGTCTGCAGCATCGTCGTGGTCGTGGTGCTCGCCCTGCTCCACCCGCCGGCCGCCGCCGCCGTCGGCATCCTCCTGCTGGTCGCAGGTGCTGTCCTGCCCACCCTGACGCGGCGCCTCGCCGCGCCGTCGGGGGCGGAAAGCGTGCGGCTGCGGGCGGAGCTGCGGGTGGCGGTGGCCGACCAGCTCCAGGGCGCCACCGACCTCCGCGTGGCCGGCGCGACCGCTCGCCATCTCGCCGCCACCGAAGATATCGGCCGGCGCCTCGCCGCAGCCCAGCAGACCTCCGCCGACCTCGGCGCGGCCGCCGAGTCGGCGGTCGCCCTCTGCGCCGGACTCGCCCTGTGGAGCGCGGCCCTCCTGGGGGCAGCCAGCGTCGCGACGGGCGGCCTGTCGCCGGCCATCGCCCCCGCCCTGGCGCTCGCCGCCCTTGCCGCCTTCGAAGCGGTGGCACCCCTGCCGGCCGCCATGCAGCGATGGGGCGAGGTCACGGCCGCGGCGCGCCGCCTGTTCGCCCTGTCGGACATCGTGCCCGCCATCGCCGCCGGACAAGATCCGTCGCCCGTGCCGGCGGACGCCAGCCTCGCCTTCTCGAACGTGCGATTGCGCTATGGACCCGAGGCGCCCGCCGCGCTCGACGGCTTGGACCTGTCGGTGGCGGCCGGCCACCGTATCGCGATCGTTGGCCCAAGCGGTGCCGGCAAGAGCTCGATCGCCCGCCTCCTGCTGCGCTTCCGGGACTACGAAGGCGATATCCGGCTGGGCGGCCACGAACTCCGCGACTACCGGCCCGACGATCTGCGCCGCCTCGTGGGAGTCGCGCCCCAGGACGCGCAGCTCTTCAACGGATCGATCCGCGACAACCTGCTGATCGCGGCCCCCGATTCCTCCGAGGCCGCGCTGCAGCACGCCCTCGAGGTGGCGCAACTCGCCGGCTTCGTCCGCGACCTGCCGCAGGGTCTCGATACCTGGATCGGCGAAGGCGGGGCACGTCTCTCCGCCGGACAGGCGCGCCGGCTGGTACTGGCACGGACGCTGCTGCGCGCGCCCTTGGTGCTAGTGCTCGACGAGCCCACCGAGAATCTCGACGCGGCGACGGCCCGGGCGCTCCTCGCCACGCTCGCGACGGCGAGCGCCGGCCGCACGACGCTGCTGATAACGCACGATCCGTCGGCAGCCGCTTCCTTCGCCACCGACATCGTGCGCCTGGAGAATGGCCGCATCGTCCATTGAGCCAGGGGTCCCTGAAAAGATCGGGCCAAAAAAAGGGGCGGCCGATCCCGCGGCCGCCCCGATTCGTTTTCTTTCCGAAGGTCCTACGCGATATCGAACCGGTCGAGGTTCATCACCTTGTCCCACGCCGCGGCGAAATCCTTCGCGAACTTGCCGCCGGCATCCGACGAGGCATAGACCTCGGCCAGCGCACGCAGCTGCGAGTGCGAGCCGAAGATCAGGTCGACGCGGGTCGCCGTCCACTTGACCGCGCCACTCTTGCGGTCGTGGCCTTCGTACACGCTCTCCGAGCCGGCCGACGCCTTCCATTCCGTGCCCATGTCGAGCAGGTTCACGAAGAAATCGTTGGTCAGGCTCTCCGGCCGCTTGGTCAGTACGCCCTGCTGCGACTTGCCGAAATTGGCGCCGAGCACCCGCAGACCGCCGACCAGCACCGTCATTTCCGGCGCCGTCAGCGTCAGGAGCTGGGCGCGGTCGACCAGCGCCTCCTCCGGCGACAGCCGCTGACGGCCGCGGAAGTAGTTGCGGAAGCCGTCGGCGGCCGGCTCGAGCGGCGCGAAGGAATGCGCATCCGTCTGCTCCTGCGAGGCATCCATGCGGCCCGGCACGAACGGCACCTTGACCTCATGACCACCGGCCTTGGCGGCCTTCTCGACGGCCGCGACACCGCCCAGCACGATCAGGTCGGCCAGCGAGACCTTCTTGCCACCGGCCTGCGCAGCATTGAACTCCTTCTGGATCGCCTCCAGCGCGCCAAGCACCTTGGCAAGGTCGGCCGGCTGGTTGACTTCCCAGTCCTTCTGCGGCGCGAGGCGGATGCGCGCGCCGTTGGCGCCGCCGCGCTTGTCGGAGCCGCGGAAGGTCGAGGCCGCGGCCCACGCCGTCGTCACGAGTTGGGACACCGACAGGCCCGCGGCCAGGATCTTGGCCTTGAGCGCGGCGATATCCGCCTCGCCGATCAACGGATGGTCGACCGCCGGAATCGGATCCTGCCAGATCAGCCTTTCCTTCGGCACCAGCGGGCCGAGATAGCGGGCGATCGGCCCCATGTCGCGATGGGTGAGCTTGAACCATGCACGGGCGAAGGCGTCCGCGAACTGGTCCGGGTCCTGATGGAAGCGCCGCGAGATCTTCTCGTAGGCCGGATCGAAGCGAAGCGAGAGGTCGGTCGTCAGCATCGAGGGGGCGTGACGCTTCGACGGGTCGTGCGCGTCGGGCACCAGGCCCGCACCGGCCCCGCCCTTCGGGGTCCACTGGTGGGCGCCCGCCGGGCTCTTCGTCAGTTCCCACTCGTAGCCGAACAGGTTGTCGAAGAAGTTGTTGCTCCACTTCGTCGGCGTCGTGGTCCACGTGACCTCGAGGCCGCTGCTGATCGTATCCTTGCCCTTTCCCGAGCCGTAGCGGCTCTTCCAGCCGAAACCCTGCTGCTCGATCGGCGCGCCTTCCGGTTCCGGACCGACCAGTGCCGCGTCGCCCGCGCCATGGGTCTTGCCGAACGTATGGCCGCCCGCGATGAGAGCCACCGTCTCCTCGTCGTCCATCGCCATCCGGGCGAACGTCTCGCGGATATCGCGGGCCGCCGCGACGGGATCGGGATTGCCGTTGGGGCCCTCCGGATTGACGTAGATCAGCCCCATCTGCACGGCGCCGAGCGGGTTCTCGAGATTGCGGTCGCCGCTGTAACGTTCGTCCGCGAGCCACTTGCCCTCCGGGCCCCAGTAGATGTCCTGGTCGGGCTCCCATGTGTCGACACGGCCGCCAGCAAATCCGAACGTCTTGAAGCCCATCGACTCCAGGGCGACGTTGCCGGTCAGGATCAGGAGATCGGCCCAGGAAATCTTGCGGCCGTACTTCTGCTTGATCGGCCACAGCAGACGGCGCGCCTTGTCGAGATTGACGTTGTCCGGCCAGCTGTTGAGCGGCGCGAAGCGCTGCTGCCCGCCGCCCGCCCCGCCGCGGCCGTCGGCGATGCGATAGGTGCCGGCGCTGTGCCAAGCCATGCGGATGAAGAACGGTCCGTAGTGTCCGAAGTCGGCCGGCCACCATTCCTGCGAGTCCGTCATCAGGGCGCGGAGGTCCTTGATGACGGCATCCAGATCCAGGCTCGCGAATTCCTTCGCGTAATCGAAGGCCTCGCCCATCGGATTGGACTTGGCGGAATGCTGATGAAGGACCTTCAGGTCGACCTGGTTCGGCCACCAGTCGCGATTGGTGAAGGCGCGGTCGCCGCCGCTAAACGGGCACTTGCTTTCGGTCGTCATGATCCATCCCTCCGTCTAACGCTTCCTGTCTATAGTTTAGAACTATTCTAAACAAGAAGATATCGTACGCGAGAGAACAGTACCGGATCACGTCCCTGTGAAACAAAGGCGAACGACGCGACTTTCTTTTCGCCGGAGCGTCGCATCGCCTTCCGACCATTGCCGGCAGGCTCGCGCCGGCAATGGTCGGGCAGAGGTTCGAGGCGTTAGAACGTCTTGTCGGCCTGCGGGCGATACTTGTTGCGCAAGGTGAAGCCTGAACGCTCGGCCTTGCGCGGCGCCCGTACCCAAACTTCGCGATTGGGATGCAGGCCACCGCCGCGTGTCGCCGGGACCGCCGTGCAACGTGCCCGATGCAGCAAGCGCGTGTCGGCAACGCCGCAGTTCGGGTGGATGCCGCCATTGTCGGCGACGACCTTCTCCCAGGCGGCCATGCGCTTTGCACGGATTGCGGGATCCAGAAGCGGCGTGCAGTTGAGTTCGTTCGTGTTGAGGTCGGCGACGATCTCGTCGCCATCCTCGACCAGCGCGATCGGACCGCCCAGGGCCGCCTCGGGTCCGACATGGCCGATGACGAGGCCGACCGAACCGCCGGAGAAGCGTGCATCCGTCATCAGCGCGACGACGATATTGCGCTCGCGGCAGAGCGTGGTGATGCGCGACGTGGGATCGAGCATCTCCGGCATGCCCGGCGCGCCGCTCGGCCCCTCGTAGCGCACGATGATCATGTCGTTGTTCTGGAAAAGCTCGGGCGTCCTGTCGAGTGCGTCGAGCAGGCCCTGCTCGCCCTCGAACACGCGGGCGCGGCCGCGGAAGAGATTGTTCTCCAGGCCGCCCTCGACTCCGGCGAGCTTCAGGATCGCGGAAAAATCTGGCGACAGGTTGCCGCCCAGCACGCGCAGGCCGCCGGTGGGCTTATACGGCTTCTCGACAGGATAGACGACGCGGCCATCGGCGCTTTTCGCACCGAGGCGTTCGACCTGCTGGCGCAGCGTTTCGCCCGTACAGGTAAGAACGTCCCCATTCAGCAGGCCGGCATCGAGCAGTTCGCGCACGATCATCTGCACGCCGCCTGCCTCGTCGATGTCGACCATCGAATACTTGCCGTAGGGGCGAGCATCCGTGAGGACAGGCACGACGTGCTGGGAGAGGTAGTTGAACTCCTCCGGCGTCATGACCTCCTTCCAGAAGTCGGCATACCCCGCCGCGCGCGCGATCTCGGGCGCATGCAGCGTGACGTTGGTCGAACCGCCGACCGCCATCGCCACGATCACCGCGTTGCGCAGCGAGTCGCGGACGACGATGTCGCGCGGCTTGAGGTCCTTCGCCATCATGTTCGCCAGGAGGTCGACCAGTTCCTTCGGGAATTCGTTGACCCTGCGTGGATCGTCGGAGGCCGGGGCGACCATGTGCAACGGCTGCATGCCGACCACGCCGATGAAGGTCTGCATGGTGTTGTAGGTGAACATGCCGCCGCAGCTGCCATAGCCCGGGCAGGCATGGCAGGCGATGTGATGGCGATAGTCCGCGTCGGGATGGCCGGCGACCTGGTAGGCGCTGACGATGTCCAGCGCCTCGCCCGTCTTGGGATCGTGACCGGGATGGATCGGACCGTCCGACATGATGATGGCGGGCTCGTTGTGCTCGAGCAGGGCCGCCAGCGTACCGACAGGGGGCTTGTCGCAGGCGACGACAGCGATCGTGCCCGCCAGGCCCGTGGCGCTCAGATGCTCGCACAGCGCATCGTGCGTCACTTCGCGGCCAATCAGCGAGTAGCGCATCTCGCGCGTGCCGTTGCGGATGCCGTCCGAGGTGGCGATCGTGTATTCCGGCTGCACGAGGCGGAGCTTGAGCTGGTCCTTGCCCTGGCCGATCCGGCCTTTCAGCTCGGCATGGATGGCGTCGACCTTGGCCATGACGCCCAGGTAGCACTGGCTGTCGCCCTTGGTCCCGACGACGCCGACGGACGGCTCGTGGATCAGGTCGGGATCCGTGCCGAGGACGCGCGCGAGACCGATCGTCTGGGTGGAGCGACCCGGATGCCGGTCGATGATGACTGTCCTCGATTTCATTTGCGCAGATCCCTTGGCGTAGAAGAGTAGTTTCCAGCTACGCCCAAGATGCTCTAGCGCCAATGTCTCTGGCAAGTCGTCGCAAAGATCGCGCCCGAAACGGCTTGTAGTCCCATCGCCTTGCGAGAAAGGCGCCGGATCGTGCGGTGCTGGCGGCTAACCTCCGCTGCCCCCGCCTCCAGGTGCCGTATTGCCGCCACCGCCACCCGTGATCGGGCTGGTATTGCCGCCTCCCGTGGTGGGACTTGTCCCTCCTCCCGGTGCCGGCGTACCGGCCGGGCGCGAGGCGTTGGTCGTCGTCTGCGCCTGGATCGAGAGAGCCTGGAGATAGGCAAGCCACGGTCCCAGCTTCGACGACGGATCGGTATAGGGCATCGCCTGGGCGTTGAGGTTGCGGATGCCAGCTTCGAGCAACACCTTGTCGCCGGGGCCGATGACGTTCCCCGTGGTCTGCGTCTGCTCGAACAGGGCCAGATAAGTCTGCAGTGTCCCTGGCGGAAGGATGACCGGCGCGAGCGGGGCGGCGCCGCCGGCCGGCACGAAGATCTGCGAGCCGTATCGAACGGCACGCTGCGTGCCCGCCGTATTGCTCACCGTCATCTGGTCGCCGAACAGGAACGTCGCATTGGTCGCGCCATCGGTGCTCACGGTGACGGTGGCGATGCCGCCGCGGATACCGACCGTGGCGGTCGGTGTCCTGATCAGCACGTCGCGCTTCTTGCTCACGGCGCCTCCCACGAACCGGAAGGCTCCCTTCGCGACATTGACCGATAGATCGCCGACGCTGCTGTTGGGATCGAACACGAAGCGGTCGATGATCACTTCGCTGTTGGCGCCGACCGTGAGCCCGGAACCGTCGACGAAGACGAGATGCGCGCGGTCGGAGGCACCTGTCAGGATGCGCTCGTTGCTGAAGACGTCGACGCCGACCCGGAGAATCCGCTCGGCCTGCGCCGGAGGCGTGCCACGCGGATCGCCGCTGGCAGCGGACGTCACGCCGACCTGCTGCGCGAGCGCCCCCAGCGGCAGGGCTACGGAAAGACAGACACATGCAATGAAGCGGCGGAGCGCCATGATTGCCTCTTTCAGAAACGCCAGCCCAGGCCGAGAAGCCCGCTGAACGAGTTGAAGCTATAGTTGTTGATTGTGGCGGCACGCTGAAAATAGGTCGTCTGCGCCACGACGGTCAGCCGGTCGTCGAGCGGGACCGACAGGGTGAGGCCGAGATTGAGGTCTGTCTGGCTGCGGATCTGGCCCGGCTGCACGAAGGGATCCGGCTGGTCGTAGGTCGCGAACGCCATCCCGGCATTGCCGGCCAGCGTCCATTTGCGGCCATTGATGCCCGCCGGATCGTCGAAACGTGCCGTCAGAGCGGCCCCGAAGCCTGCCTCTCCATAAGTCTGGTAGGCGACGGCCGCGATGTAACGGGTGTAGTTGCCGCCGATGCTGCCCTGCAGCCAGGGAAACAGATCGGCCCGCAGATCGGCCGCGACAGTGCCGTTGGTCCCGGAATTCTGGCCGTTGAAGGGAACGGTTGCGTTGTTGACGAACTCGCGCCGCTGACCGGCCACCGCCACACCGAACCGCACCTTGTCGTCGATCGGGACGGACGCCTCCATACCGGCACCCCAGGCCCAATAGGTCGGCTGGTTGCCGACCGACAGGTAACGGCCGGTGAAGAACGGCTTGAGCTGCACCCCACTCAGGGGTCCCTCGATGAGTTCCATCCGCGGACCGACCGTGAGGTCGAACAGAGTGATGTCCGCCTCCGTCACCTGGAACTGCTTGGCCGTGTAGAACGAGAAGTCGCTCTCCAGCGTGCCGCCGTCCTGGCGGCCGAAATCGTAGCGGTGGCTGAGGGTTGCTGCGCCGACGAAGGCGAAATCGCTGCGCCGCTGGAAGCTCGGGGACGGCACCACGGTCGATCCGAAGGCGAGCAGCGAACCCGTCGGAAGGCTGGCGGGATTGTCGGAATATCGGATGCCCGACACCAACTCGCCCGTGAAGCGCGATCGGCCCCAACGGCGGTCGATGTCTTCTATGAACTCGGTCGAACGCTCGGCGATCTCCTTTGTCGCCTTGGGCGAGCTTCGTGCCGCCTCGAAATAGCTGCGGGCGGCATCGTAGGATTTGAGCCGGTAATACATGACGCCCAGTTCGAACCGCACCCGCGGCTGGTCGGCATCGATGACGAGAAAACGCTCGTAGGCCGTGATGGCGCCTTCGTAATTGCCGACATCGGAGGCCAGCCGCGCATAACGCAGCAGTACGTCGGCATCGCCTGGCTTGCGAAGCGATTCGTCGAACGCTGCCTGATAAGCGGCACGTGTGGCTGCCGAACCCGTTGTCACGCCTTGGGCGACGGCCGCCAAAGGCGGAAGAAATGTGGCCAGAAAGCCCGCGACGACGAACGAACGCACCGACAAAGACGGTCCCTCAGATGGGCACTGAAGCGGGGCTGGCGCCGCAGGCAGGATGAATATTGCCCAAGGTCGATCTGGTTTTGAAGCGGTGATCCGAGGAGATACCGCATCCCGGCATGGTTTGCGCGGTGTGCGCAGAATCGAGCGGCGGTAAGGCTCATCGGACGACTCCCAAGAAGGCTTCAACGAACACGCTCGAAATCGGCTAACCTTTCCGCCCTGGCCGCAGTAAGGCAAAGCCCCCCGGGGAATCGCCGGATGTCGCAAAAGTCCCTTTTCTTGCCTCGTCGACGCTTCGTCGCCACGCTCGCCGCCGGCGCCGTGGCTGCGCCATTCGTCCGGGCCGGCGCCGCGCCTGTGGCGTTTGCGGCGGATCCTTTCTCCCTCGGCGTTGCGTCGGGAGCACCGCGGGACGATGGCATGGTCCTCTGGACACGGCTTGCGCCGACGCCACTCGAGGAGGGCGGCATGCCCCCCGAGACCGTCGCTGTCGAGTGGCAGGTGGCGGAGGACGAGGGGTTCACGAGGCTGGCCGCCCGCGGCACGGAGATGGCCGAGCCGGGATTCGGCCATTCCGTGCATGCCGAAGTCCGCGGCCTGCGGCCCGGTCGGGTGTATTGGTATCGGTTCCGCGCCGGCCAGGCCGTGAGCCCCATCGGCAGGACGCGGACGGCACCGGCTGCAGCGGCGAACAACGAGCGTTTTCGCTTCGCCTTCGCGTCCTGCCAGCAATACGAGCAGGGTTACTTCGGCGCCTACCGCGACATGGCCCGGCGGGACCTCGATCTCGTGGTCCATCTCGGCGACTACATCTACGAGAAATCCTGGGGCCGTCATCTCGTTCGCCGCCACGAGGCCGGCATTCCCACGACGTTGCGCGAATTCCGCAATCGCTATGCGCTCTACAAGCTCGATGCCGACCTGCAGGCCGCCCATGCAGCCTTCCCCTGGCTTGCGGTGTGGGACGATCACGAAGTCGCCGACGACTATGCCGACGACCGCTCCTACACGACGCGCGATCCCGAACGTTTCCTGAAGATCAGGGCCGCTGCGTATCAGGCCTATTGGGAGCATATGCCGCTCCCGCTGTCGGCACGGCCGCGCGGACCAGCGGCCACAATATACGAGCGGTACAGGTTCGGACGGCTGCTCGACATCATGTTGCTCGACGATCGCCAATACCGATCGGCGCCGGCTTGCGTGAATGGTGGCCGTCCGGGCACCGTCGCCGACTGCGCGGAACGCAGCCAGCCGGGCCGAACCATGCTGGGCAAGGCCCAGGAGGCTTGGCTCGATCGGCAGATGGCGGCGGCCGCCGGACGATGGACCATCGTGGCCCAGCAAACGCTGATGGCCGAACTCGTGCGCCACGGCGACGGGCCGGACCGCTATTGGATGGACGGGTGGGACGGCTACCCGGCTGCCCGGACGCGATTGCTGGAATCGATCCGCCGCCACCGGCCGCGCAATCCGGTGGTGGTGGGCGGCGACCGTCATGCCAATTTCGTTGCCGACCTCGCCGCTCCCGGGGATCGTTCGAGCGGCGTGCCCCTCGCGTCGGAATTCGTTGGCACGTCGATCACATCGCAGGGCCCCGGCGAGAAGGGATTGCACGATGCCAGGACGGCCAATCCCCACATCAAGTACGCGCGCGGCGACAAACGGGGCTACGCCACGGTCGAGCTGAGTGCCAAGAACTGCGTCGTCGGCTTCGAGGCCATCGACGACGAGAAGCAGGCGGGAAGCGCCGTGCGCCGGCTGGCGACCTTCGCCGTGGAGGACGGCGTGCCCGGATCAAAGGCCGCCTGAGCCTCAGGAGCGATGCAACCGCGGCGGTCGCCGTGCTTTCAAGGAGCATCTTCTCCAGACCAGCCCGGAGCACCAGATGCCGAACAAAGCCGATAGCCTGCAGCCGCCGCAGGAGCAGCCCATGCCGGGTTTCACCGACCGGATGGATCCGCATCCCGATCACGGCGAGGAGAGCTACAAAGGCTCCAACCGACTTGCAGGCAAACGCGTCCTGATCACCGGTGGCGATTCGGGAATCGGCCGCGCCGTCGCCATCGCCTTCGCCCGCGAAGGTGCGGACCTGCTCATCTCGTATCTCTGCGAGCACGACGACGCCGAGGAAACCCGGCGATGGGTGGAAAAAGCCGGACGCAAGGCCGTTCTCGTGCCAGGCGACATCCAGGACTCCGGACATTGCCGGAAGCTTGTGGATACGGCCGTCGCAGAGCTGGGCGGGCTCGACATCCTCGTCAACAATGCTGCGCATCAGGCAAGCTTCGCCGATCTTGCCGACATCTCGGATGAGGAATGGGAGCTTACGTTCCGCGTGAACATCCACGCGATGTTCTACCTCGTGAAGGCGGCACTACCTCATCTCCGGTCCGGCGCCGCCATCATCAATACCGCCTCGATCAACTCCGACGCCCCCAATCCCTCCCTGTTGGCCTATGCAACCACCAAGGGTGCGATCCACAACTTCACGGCCGGGCTCGCGCAGGCGCTCGCCGATCGGGGCATCCGCGTCAACGCGGTTGCGCCGGGGCCGATCTGGACACCGCTGATCCCCTCGACCATGAAAGCCGATGTCGTGGCCAAGTTCGGCGGCAATGTCCCCTTGAAGCGCGCTGGCCAGCCGGCCGAACTTGCCACGGCGTACGTCATGCTCGCCGATCCGCAGTCGAGCTACACCACGGGCGCAACCGTGGCGGTCACCGGCGGACGGCCGTTCCTCTGAGCCGGCGGCATGGGCGAAGCTGTCCGCCGCTTTCCCTTGGACGACTCGGCGCTGCATCTCTGCATCGACATGCAGCGTCTGTTCGCCGAGTCCACGCCTTGGCACGTTCCCTGGCTGGGCAAGGTCTTGCCCGCGGTGGTCGAAATCTCCCGCCGCCATGCGGAGAGAACCGTGTTCACGCGCTTTATGCCTCCAAATGATTCCCAGGATGCCATCGGAGCCTGGCGCGACTTCTACGACCACTGGAAAGACCTCACGCGTCAACGAATCGATCCGCGTCTGCTGGAACTCGTCGAGCCCCTGGCCGCCCTGACCCCACCCGCAAGGGTCGTCGACAAACCCGCCAACTCCGCTTTCTCCCGGCTTGGTTTTGCGAGGGCATTGCGGTCCAGGGGCATCCAGACACTGATCGTCACGGGCGGCGAAACCGACGTGTGCATCACGGCGACGGTCATGGCGGCTATAGACCGGGGTTTTCGGATCGTGCTGCCGACAGACGCACTCTGCAGCTCGCGCGACGCCACGCATGATGCTCTGCTGACGCTCTATCGCGAACGCTTCTCGCTGCAAATCGAAACGACAACGACGGAAGACATCTTGCAGCGCTGGTCTCCAAGCCGTTGAAAACCGCGCTCGCCGGTCGCGAGGTTGCCCTTCACAAAGCCGGATCGATCAGCGCCAGTCCGCTTTCGGTGTTGTGTTTCTTGCGCAAATGGACGGGTGCTTCTGTGAGGACAAGTTCGAGGGTGGGACGCACGCTAGCCGCGATCAGGTGTCCTGCGATCGCGGAATAGTCGCGACGACCGAGGACACAGTGGGCATGGATCGCCGGGGCACCGTCCGGTCCCAGCGCAACATCGCCGATCAGCGATGCGACTTCCACCTGCTCGTCCCAGTCCCTCTTCACATACTCCTTCTTCTCCCAATCGAAATAGCCCAGCGTCACGGACCGGAAGGCGCCGATCGCGGTGAACTGGGCACCGCTCAGGCGGTGTTCGCCGGCGAACTTCTTGAGGAGGGTCATCGGGTCATCGCCCACCTGGAAAACCAGGACGAACGTGCGTTGGCCCTTATCCTCGTGCAGCAACTTCGACTTCATCCAGGCCTCCAAGGGAATCTGCGAATCCGTCACGGAACGCGCCTCTCGCCCGCGCCGTTGCCGGCTCGTGAGCGCTCCTATCCTTCTTCCCACCCGGCCTACGCCTCAAATCGACAGGGGATTGGAGGACGATGCACGCGACCTGGCGTACCTAGCCAAGCGCGCCGGACTTTCCCGACCTTCTTTCGACTATCCGCTGACGGAAAAGCGCCTCGACGCGGTGGCCTTCGACCTGCGTCGCCAATGGCTGGCCGCTTCGCATCGGCCGGGCGACGAAACGATGAAAAGCCCCTGCGAAGGCACGAAGGCGTGGCTGCCCCAAGGGGAGTGCATCACCTTCGGCTACGAACGCGAGTTGGACGCATCCGCCCTCGAACGGCGCAGCCCTTTAGAATACGAGACGCCGCCTGGATGGACGTCCGAGCGTCTCCTCTGCCGCAGCGGCCAGGCTGCTCTGTCGTGTCTTTTTCATCTCGTGGCATCGCGTCTTGGCGACGATGGGCCTCTAAGCATCTTTCACGCCGGACGCTATTTCGAATCCATTTCCCTCTTGGACCTCTGGCCGAAGAATGTCTTTTCCCCCACTCCGCCTGATGCCTCTGCCGTCGACGTCCTGCTGGGCGAGCCGGTCTATTGCGACGGACAATTCGGCATCGCCCGGCCATCGGCCTTACCGAAGATCAAGCGGGCATTGCTTCTGGATACCACCCTGGTCGGCTCGCGCGTGTCCCTCGCACCATGGTTCGAGCGCGTCGAGGGCCCGCTCGTTGCCGTCTTCCGGTCCGGCCTCAAACTCGATCAGGCTGGCCTTGAGCTCGCCAATGCAGGAATCCTGCAGGTATTCGTCCGCGAGGGAGAGGATAGTCGCAAGATTGCCGAATTGCTGAGGCGAGTACGTGCACTGACCGGCAGCGGTCTTACCCTGGACGAAATGGCCGCCTTGTCCGCCCCGTGGTTCCTCGACGCTGCCTACTTCAGGCACTACGGGAACGCGGTTTTCGCGCACAACGAGAAGCTGGCACGGGCCGTCGACAAGGTTTCGCGCGTCTTCGAAGCGCGTTCCCATCCCTGCCTCGAAGAGCCCACAGCGGTCGCACCTTTTTGCGTCTTCAGACTGCGCCGGCCCACTAGCGCGGCCTACCGGTATCTCTTGGAACGACTCGAACGCGACATCGGGCAGCGAGGCATCGATGCCGTCCGCGGAGGTTCGTTCGGTTTCCGCGGCCATCGGTACGAACTCGTCGAACCGGAAGGCAGTCCACCTTTTCTCCGGGTCGCGATGGGTTATAGGGCAGGACGTTCGATGCAAGCCCTGATCGAATTGCTCACGGAAATCGCGGCAGACGAAAGAAGCCTGTCCGGCTGAACGGTCCGTTACACGACCGACCTTGAAAGGTTCCGGAACCTTTTCGTGACCGCGCCGTTCGCCTCGTCGAGTGGAGGGGTCATGAGTTCCTTGCGTTCCGAATTGTCGCTACCTGCTCGCATCCTTGCCCGGCTCGATCGGCACACGCTTTCCACGGCTCTTCGGGAGACACGCCTGCTTCGCGAGTTCGCGGCTCTACGAAGGCAGCGCGTCGCCGGTATCGTGCGCTACAGCCGCAAGTCAGGCCCGTCGTCTGGGACCGCACGCCGGCCACCCGCGACCGTGGCTTGCGACGTTTAATTCCCCCCGAGGCTCGCTGAGGTCGCCGCTTCGCCATCACGGAGGGTGCCAATGTCCCCTTGCGATAAAATAGCACGCGCCAACGGCGCGATGCCTGCACCTTATTGCATCGCAACGATTGACAGCGAAGCGTGTTGACCGCCCATGCGTGAAACCACCGTCGCAGATGAGCGGAATAGCGGTAAAGGCGATCGCCATGGCGAGCGAATCTTTAAGATCGGTCACCTCACACTCGACAATTCCCTTCCCCGTTTCGCTTCGATCGTAGAGCGTTTTGCGAAACTGGGCTTTGACCGTCTTTGCGTTGGCGGTCTTTTTGCGTCGGTCGACGGCCTTCCGGTGATCGCAGATCACTCACTCGCAAAGGACGGCACTCCGGTTCTTGACCGCGTGGAGAGCCTCGCGGAGATTTGCAGAAAGGCAGGCTTGTCGCTTGGCATAGACCTGGTACTCGACCGGATTGCGCTGACCGGCCCTACTGCGGAAGCCCTTGCGGGTGCCTACGGTCCGGCTGCAGCCTTGAATTCCCTCGATCCTCGCGTCCCGAGTCTGGCGCTCTCCACCGCTCATATGATGCCTGCCGGCGCTTCACGGGCGGCAGGGTGGTGGGCGACGAAGATGGCCGACCTGGCCGAGGCTGGCGCCACCTCCTTCAGGCTGGTCGGGCTTCCCGGACTGCCACCGGGGTTCCTAAAACTGCTCGATCAAGCCGTGCGCGCTATCGGCAAACCCTGCGAGAGGATCGCATGGGCGGCCGATTTGCCATGGACGAGCCATGAGGAACTGGAAGGGGCTGGACTGGCCGCCATTACGGCCTCGACTTGCTGGTGGGATGGACGCGCCCCTTGGTATGCGCAGCAGATTGAATCCCTCGAGCGATTTGCGCCTACCGTCGGTATCGCAGTGCCCCCTGACGCAGAGGGTGTCCCGGATCAACGCGACGCCGGCCAGAACGCCCTGTTGGCAGCCGCGACGACGAACGGCCTCTTCGTTTGCGCCGATCATGCTTCAAACGGAGAGGATGCTCGGCTTGCCAGCGCGGCATCACTCGTCGATCGGCTCGCGGCGCGAGGGCTCGGCAATCCGCGGATGCTCTCCGGCCCGTCGGAGCCCGTGACCCGCCTGCTCCGCGCGGAGACGGATGTTCGTACGGCGCGGAGCGGGGTGCTGGTTGCCCTGAATGCGGGACCGACTCCGGCCGGGATGCCGCCGTCGGCGCCCCTGCCACCATCCTCCGGCGGGGCGTTCGTGCTGAATGGCGAGCTGCCCGACACTTTGGCTCCAGGAGACAGCACCGTGGCAGATGTCATCAGCACCGAGCCCGTCAGGTCTCCGAAGACCGGAAAGGCGGCAGATCGGCGCGCTGCGCGCCAGGCCGCACGGCAGACACCCATCGTGATTGAAAACGTCGTACCGAGCGTCCCCACGCAGAGTGGTGCCGGAACCTTCGCCGCAAAGCATATCGTTGGGCGTGTGTTGACGATCGAGGCGGACATATTCGGCGATGGACACGATGTACTCGCGGCCGAGGTTCTCTGGTGGTCCGACGACAATGACGAGCGTACGGCCGTCGAACTGACCTCTCTCCCGAACGATCGCTGGCAGGCCAGCCTCACACCCGACCGTATCGGGCGTCATTTCTTCGCCGTGGAGGCTTGGAGAGACGAATTCGGAAGTATGGCCCACGGCGTGGAAGTCAAGCACCGGGCCGGCCTCGACGTGTCGGTCGAAATCGAAGAAGCCGCACTTTACCTCCAGGAACTGGGGGACGCGGACCTGAAAGCGCTCGCCAAGCAGTTGCGCAAGATGCCCGGTGATGAGGCGGTGCGTCAGATCGTTTCGCCCGAAACGCGAGCCAAGGTTGCCACCAAAGCCGACCGCGGGCTCAAGGCTACGCTCGGCCCGTTCCCGATAGAGGTCGAACGACCTCAGGCCGAATTCGCCGCCTGGTACGAGTTGTTCCCCCGCTCGCTTACCGACGACCCAGCCCGCCACGGCACACTCGACGACGTCATCGCCGCCCTGCCGCGCGTGCAGGCCATGGGCTTCGATGTCCTCTATTTTCCACCGATCCATCCCATTGGACGCGCCAAGCGAAAAGGCCGCAACAACAGCCTCACGGCCGGGCCGGACGATGTAGGCAGCCCCTACGCGATCGGCGCCGAGGAGGGCGGCCATGACGCTCTTCATCCGGCATTGGGCACACCGGCAGATTTCCGCCGACTTGTTGCCGCCGCCCGCGAGCATGGTCTTGAGCTGGCCCTCGATTTCGCCATCCAATGCTCGCTCGACCACCCATGGCTGCGCGAGCATCCCGACTGGTTCCGCCATCGGCCGGACGGAAGCATCAAGCACGCCGAGAACCCACCCAAGAAATACGAAGACATCGTCAACGTCGACTTCTACGCAAGTGGCTCCGTGCCCGGGTTATGGCTCGCCCTGCGCGACATCGTTCTCCATTGGATCGAGGAAGGCGTCCGCATCTTCCGCGTGGACAACCCTCACACCAAGCCCTTGAGCTTCTGGCAGTGGATGATCGGCGATGTCCGAGGCCGCCATCCGGACGTCATGTTCCTGTCGGAAGCGTTCACGCGCCCGAAGATGATGTACAGGCTGGCCGCCGTGGGCTTCTCCCAGTCCTACACCTACTTCACGTGGCGCAACCACAAGCGGGAAATCTCGGACTATCTCGAGGAGCTGTCGAGCCGTCCGGCCGTCGACTATTTCCGACCTCACTTCTTCGTCAACACGCCCGATATCAACCCGTACTTTCTTCAATCGTCGGGGCGCCCGGGCTTCCTGATTCGCGCCGCGCTCGCCGCCACGCTCTCCGGCCTATGGGGTGTCTACTCGGGCTTCGAGCTGTGCGAGGCGGCCGCGTTACCCGGCCGCGAGGAGTATCTCGATTCGGAGAAATACGAGATTCGGGTTCGAGACTTCGCGGCGCCCGGAAACATCGTCGGCGAAATCACGCTCCTGAACCGGCTGCGCCGGGCCCATCCTGCGCTTCAAAGCCATCGCGACATCACCTTCTACAATGCTTTCAACGACAACGTGCTCCTCTACGGAAAGCGGCTGCCCGATGCGGCGGACATGATCCTGGTGGCCGTAAGTCTCGACCCTCACAACGTCCAGGAGGCTGACTTCGAGATGCCCCTCTGGGAATGGAAGCTGCCCGACCACGGTGCGCTGCAGGTCGAGGATCTCGTCCACAGCGGACGAGGCATGTGGCACGGCAAGAACCAGCGCCTTCGCCTCGATCCAAATGCTCTTCCGTTCGCAATCTGGAGACTGTCGCCGGAGGGCACGCCATGAACGCACCGATCGCCGAAACCACATTGCCGGTTGCGCGCGATGCGCAATGGTACAAGGACGCGATCATCTACCAGATCCACGTCAAGTCGTTCTTCGATTCGAACAACGACGGGATCGGGGACTTTCCCGGTCTGATCTCCCGGCTTCCGTATATCGCGGAGTTGGGAGTCAACGCGATCTGGCTGCTGCCCTTCTACCCCTCGCCGCGCCGGGACGACGGGTACGACATTGCCGCCTATACCGATGTCCATCCGGAATACGGCACACTAGACGACGTGCGCCTTTTCATCGAGGAGGCGCACAAGCTCGGCATCCGGGTCATCACCGAGCTGGTCATCAACCATACATCGGATCAGCATCCGTGGTTCCAGCGGGCGCGTCTCGCACCACCCGGCTCGCCGGAACGCGATTTCTACGTGTGGTCGGACACGGACCAGAAATACGACGGGACCCGCATCATCTTCATCGATTCGATCAAGTCGAACTGGACCTGGGATCCCGAGGCGAAGGCTTATTACTGGCACCGTTTCTACGATCACCAGCCGGACCTGAACTTCGACAATCCTGCCGTGCTGGATGCTGTCCTGGGCGTCATGCGTTTCTGGCTGGATATGGGGATCGATGGTCTGCGCCTCGATGCCGTGCCCTATCTCGTGGAACGCGAGGGCACCAACAACGAGAACCTGCCGGAGACCCATTCGGTCCTGAAGCGCATTCGTGCCGAGATCGATTCCGCCTACCCCGACCGCATGTTGCTCGCGGAAGCCAACCAGTGGCCCGAGGATACCAAGGAGTATTTCGGCAGCGGCGACGAATGCCACATGGCGTTCCATTTCCCACTGATGCCGCGCATGTACATGGCATTGGCGCGCGAAGACCGTTTCCCGATCACCGACATCATGCGCCAGACCCCGCAGATCCCCGACAATTGCCAATGGGCGATCTTCTTGCGCAACCATGACGAGCTGACGCTCGAGATGGTGACCGACTCGGAGCGCGACTATCTTTGGCAGACCTACGCCACCGACCGGCGCGCCCGTCTCAACCTCGGCATCCGGCGACGCCTGGCGCCCCTGCTCGAACGCGACCGTCGCCGTATCGAGCTCATGAACTGCCTGCTGCTCTCCATGCCCGGCGCGCCTGTCATCTATTACGGCGACGAGATCGGCATGGGCGATAACATCCGGCTTGGCGACCGGGATGGCGTTCGCACGCCGATGCAATGGTCGCCCGACCGCAACGGTGGCTTCTCGCGCGCCGATCCGGCAGCTCTCGCGTTGCCGACCATCATGGACGCCCTCTACGGCTACGAGATCGTCAATGTCGAGGCGCAGTCGCGAGACGCCCACTCGCTACTGCACTGGATGCGCCGGATGATCGCCATCCGCCGCTCCCATGCCCCTTTCGGGCGAGGCACGCTGCGCTTCATCTACCCGAAGAACCGCAAGGTTCTCGCCTACCTGAGGGAGTCAGACGGTGAAGTCATCCTTTGCGTCGCGAACGTTTCGCGATCTCCGCAGGCCGTGGAGTTGGATCTCTCGGAATTCTCCGGACGCGTTCCCATAGAGCTCAATGGCGGCTCGCTTTTCCCGCCGATCGGCCAGCTCACCTATCTGCTCACCCTGCCTCCCTACGGCTTCTACTGGTTCATTCTCGCCACCGAGACCGAAGCCCCGTCGTGGCATACGCCGGCGCCGGAGCCGCTCCCCGACTACATCACCGTCGTCCTGAGATCCCGCCTCGCCGATGGGTTGAGTGCCATGGCCCCTGCCGTGGAGCGCGAAGCGCTGCCTCCCTATCTCGCCAAGCGTCGCTGGTTCGGCGCGAAGGACCAGACCCTCAAAGCGTCCCGGTTCGCCTATTTCGCCCGGTTGCCTGGAGCAGACCGCGATCTCCTTCTGAGCGAGGTAGAGGTCACGACGGACGAAGGCCAGAGCCGCTGGCTTCTCCCGATCGGGACAAACTGGGAAGACGAACAGGCGGGCCCTCTTGCGAGCCAGCTCGCGCTGGCCCGGGTTCGCCGTGGGCGGCGGGTTGGGCTCCTGACTGACGCCTTCTCGCTTCCCGACTTCGCGCGCACGATGCTCACAGCCATGGCAGCGGGCGAGAGCATCGAAAGCGCCGATGGCCGCATCGAATTCACGAAGGCGCCTGGAGCCGAAGAGGTCCTTCAACGCCCTGCCGATTCTCCCGTGATGTGGCTTTCGGCCGAGCAATCCAACAGCTCGCTCATCGTCGACGAGGCGGTGATGCTCAAGATATTCCGGCGAATCCAGGCGGGGGAACATCCCGAAGCGGAAATGAGCCGGTATCTGACGGCCCACGATTTCGCCAATTCACCCCGCCTTCTCGGCGAGGTTAAGCGCGTGACGGCGGAGGGAACGAGCCACGCACTCGCCATCGCCCAGGTCTTCGTACGCAATCAGGGCGATGCTTGGACCTGGACGTTGAACCAATTCAATCGCGGGCTGGACGATCTTTCGAGCCGGGAAGCCACCGCCGAGGCCCGAGATGACGACATTCAGGACTATCACGCCTTTGCAGCCACCATCGGACGCCAGCTCGGTGCCATGCATCAAATTCTCGCCCGTGAAACGGAAGATCCAGCCTTTGCGCCGCGACTGGCGGGCGAGGAGGATGTCGCCGAATGGGTCGACCGTGCCACCGGTCTTCTCGAACGCGCTTTGACGATCGCGGCGGAGCGGACCGATTGGGAAACCGAAGGCGCGGCGAGGCAGGCGGCCTTCCTGGTCGAAAGGCGCGAAGAGTTCCTTGCCGCCGTGCGCCAGCTTGCCCGCAGCGGGCTCGGGGCCGTCGTGAGCCGCATCCACGGCGATTTCCATCTCGGCCAGGTGCTCGTCGCGAGCGCGGATGCCTACATCATCGACTTCGAGGGCGAACCCGCCCGGCCCCTCGAAGAGCGCCGCCGCAAGGCCAGCCCGATGCGGGACGTGGCAGGCCTGCTGCGTTCGTTCGACTATGCGGCCGGCGCGACCCTCGATCCGAAAAACCTCATTGCCATGCGCGTGCCGGAGGCACAGCGGCACCGGCTCGTGATCCGCCTGCGTAAGGGCGCACAACGCGCTTTTCTCGCCTCCTATCGCGAGGCCGCCGAAGGGCTTCCCGGCATGGACAGGGGTGAACTGCTCGACTTCTTCCTTGCCGAGAAAGCGGCCTACGAGGTCTGCTACGAGGCGGCGAACAGGCCGGCTTGGATTGCCCTGCCACTGGCCGGTCTCGCGCGCATTGCGGCGCGATTGCTCGGCATGCCTCGCGAGGCATCATGACCGGGTCTGCTGACACGCTCGACCGAGGTGCGGCGGAAGCGCTGGCTGCCGGCCGGCATGGCGACCCTTTTGCCATTCTGGGTCCCCATGACACGGAGTCGGGACGGACGATCCGTACCTTCGTCCCAGGTGCCACGTCGGTAGAGGTCGTACGCGTCTCCGATGGCTCCAGCTTGGGTAACCTCCCCCGTGGCAGCGTCGAGGGATTGTTTGCCGGCACCGTGCGCGAGGCGGCGCCCTATCGCCTGCGAATCGACTGGGCCGGCACGATCCAGGAAACGGCCGACCCCTATGCTTTCTCTCCGACGGTAAGCGACCTCGATCTGCATCTCTTCGCGGAGGGTCGACACTTCGAACTCGCCGAGCGACTGGGCGCCAATGTGCGAACCGTCGATGGGGTGGAGGGGGTGAGTTTCGCCGTATGGGCGCCCAATGCACAACGGGTGGCTGTCATCGGCGACTTCAACAGCTGGGATCGCCGGCGGCACGGCATGCGGCTTCTCTATCCCTCCGGCGTCTGGGAGATTTTCGTCCCGGGGGTAGCCGCGGGCGCCCGCTACAAATTCGACATCGTGGGCGGCGGAGGCGAGCGTCTCCCGGACAAGGCCGATCCGCTGGCGCGCCAGGCCGAGATAGCTCCGGCCACTGCATCGATCGTCGCGCCCGCCCCGGCCTTCCCGTGGCGAGACGGCGCCTGGATGGCGGAACGGGGCAAAAAGCAGAGGCCCGATGCCCCGATCTCGATCTACGAGGTCCACGCGGGATCGTGGATGGAGGGTGCTGCTTCGTATGGATCCGCCTGGCGCTTTCTCGCGGACAGGCTCATTCCCTACGTGGCCCGTATGGGTTTTACCCATGTCGAATTGCTGCCTGTTGCCGAGCACCCGTTCGGGGGGTCGTGGGGCTATCAACCTCTCGGACTGTTCGCCCCGGCAGCGCGCTATGGCACCCCCGACGAGTTCGCGCACTTTGTCGACGCCGCTCATCGTGCGGGAATCGGCGTCATCGTCGACTGGGTGCCGGCCCATTTCCCCACCGACCCGCATGGGTTGGCACGGTTCGACGGAACGGCGCTCTACGAGCATGCCGATCCCCGCGAAGGCTTCCATCATGACTGGAACACGCTGATCTATAATTTCGGCCGCCGCGAAGTGCAGGGATTCCTGATCGCGAGCGCGCTGCATTGGCTGGAGCATTTCCACATCGACGGGCTGCGGGTCGATGCCGTGGCGTCCATGCTCTATCGCGACTATAGCCGTCCGGCGAACGACTGGATTCCGAATATCTACGGCGGTCGCGAGAATCTGGAGGCGATCGGCTTCCTGAAGCACCTCAACAGCGTCGTCGCCGAACGTCACCCTGGCGCCATCATGGTTGCCGAGGAGTCCACGGCGTGGCCCGGCGTGACCGCGCCGCCCCCCGACGGGCTTGGTTTCACCTACAAATGGAACATGGGCTGGATGCACGACACGTTGCAGTATTTCGAACGCGAACCGATCCATCGGCCCTACCATCACCACGAGATATCGTTCGGCCTGCATTACGCTTTCTCCGAGCGCTTCGTGCTGCCGATCTCCCATGACGAAGTGGTGCACGGCAAACGGTCGCTGGTCGACAAGATGCCGGGCGACCGGTGGCAGAAGCTGGCCAATCTGCGCGCCTATCTCGGCTTCATGTGGAGCCATCCCGGCAAAAAGCTGCTCTTCATGGGCAGCGAGATCGCGTCCTGGCGCGAGTGGAATCACGACGGCTATGTCGACTGGTCGCTCCTCGACGATCCCTCCCATGCCGGGTTGCAACGGTTGGTCAGGGACCTCAATCGCCTCTATGCCGGCACGCCGGCATTGCATCGAAGCGATGCCGAGCCGGCGGGCTTCGCCTGGGTGGTCGGTGACGACTTCACCAATTCCGTCTTCGCCTTCCTGCGAAAGGCCGCCGACGAACCGCCGGTCCTCGTGGTCTGCAATCTCACCCCGGTACCGAGATATGACTATCGGATAGGCGTGCCCTCGGGCGGCAGCTGGCACGAGATCGCGAATACCGATTCCCGTTTCTATGGTGGCAGCGATCTAGGAAACGACGGTCGTGTCCAGGCGCTCTCAGAACCCGCGCACGGCCACGGTCATTCCCTGCGTCTGACGCTTCCGCCCCTCGCCACCATCATGCTCCGGCCGGGGTCCTGATGGCGTCCTATTGGCCGGACCGCCTCCTGCCCGGTTCGCCCACTCCCCTCGGGGCGACCTGGGACGGGCTGGGTACCAACTTCGCCGTTTTCTCGGCCCACGCGACGCGCATGGAACTCTGCCTGTTCGACCCGTCGGGGCGGAGGGAGCTCATCCGCTTCGACTTGCCGGAGTGCACCGACGAAATCTGGCATGGATACCTTCCTGCAGCCCGGGCCGGGCTGGTCTACGGCTTTCGGGCCCACGGCCCCTACGAACCGCAGGCAGGCCATCGCTTCAACCCGCACAAGCTGCTCCTCGATCCATATGCGAGGCGCCTGGTCGGCGAGTTCCGCAACGCCGATGCACTGCACGGCTATCGCATCAATTCGCGCCGCGCCGACCTCTCGTTCGACCGCCGCGACAGCGCGCCGGGCGTAGCCAAGGCAGTCGTGACCGACGACAGCTTCAACTGGGCCGACGACCGGCCACCGGCAGTTCCCTGGTCCGACATGGTGATCTACGAGGCCCATGTGCGCGGCGTCAGCATGTTGCGCGACGACCTGCGGCCGCACGAGCGCGGCACCTTCGCAGCCCTGGGCGACCCGCGCTTCATCGATCATCTGAGGCGCCTTGGCGTGACCACGGTCGAACTGCTGCCGGTGCATGCCTTTGTCCAGGACCGCTACCTCCTACAGAAGGGCCTTCGCAACTATTGGGGCTACAACTCCATCGGCTTCTTCGCGCCGGAGCCTCGATACCTGTCCGACGGCACGCCGGACGAAATGCGCATCGCGATCCGCCGGCTACATGCGGCCGGGATCGAAGTGATCCTGGACGTCGTCTACAACCATACGGCGGAAGGAAGCGAACTCGGCCCTACACTGTCGTTCCGTGGGTTGGACAATGCGAGCTATTACCGGCTGGTCGACGGCGATCCGCGGCGCTGCGTGAACGACACCGGCACCGGCAACACGCTGAACATCACCACGCCCCGCGTGCTGCAGATGGTCATGGATTCGCTGCGCCACTGGGTGAACAGTTTCCACGTCGATGGCTTCCGCTTCGATCTGGGCGTCACGCTGGGCCGCGAGCTGCACGGCTTCGACCCCGGCTCCGGCTTCTTCGACGCCGTGCGCCAGGATCCGGTCCTGCAGCGCGTCAAGCTCATCTCGGAACCATGGGACATCGGCCCGGGCGGCTACCAGCTCGGCAATCATCCACCGGGCTTCTCCGAATGGAACGATCGCTTCCGGGATGGCGTACGCCGCTTTTGGCGGGGTGATTCCGGACAACGCGCCGACTTCGCCGCCCGTCTTGCCGGCTCCGCCGACTTCTTCGACCGGCGTTGGCGCCGGCCCTGGGCGTCGATCAACTTCGTGGCATCCCACGACGGCTTCACGCTCGCCGATACGGTCAGCTACGCCGAGCGGCACAACGAGGCCAACGGCGAGGACAACAAGGACGGTCATGGCGAGAATTGCTCGGCCAACTGGGGTGTGGAAGGGCCGACCGACGACCCGGCAATCCTCGAAACCCGCGAACGCTTGCAGCGCGCGATGATGGCGACTCTTTTCCTGGCGCAGGGCACGCCGATGCTGCTGGGAGGAGACGAGTTCGGCCGCACGCAGCACGGCAACAACAACGCCTATTGCCAGGACAACGAAACCTCCTGGTTCGACTGGAAGCAACTCGAGACGGAGCGCGGCCGGACACTCTCGAATTTCACCGCCCGGATTTCACAGTTGAGGCATCGCTACTCTGTGCTCCGCTCCCCCTATTTTCTGCATGGGCTGGAGACGCCGGCGGAGGGTCTTCCCGACATCTCCTGGTACGACGGGTCGGGCGAGCAGGTCAGCAACGAATCGTGGAACAATGGCGAGGAGCGCTGTCTTACGCTGCGTCGTGCGGGCCGCAACGAAGACGGGTCGGTGACCGTTCTCACCGCCATGTTCAACGCCAGCGATCAGATCCGGGAGTTCCGCTTGCCCGACCCGAGATGGCCGACGCGCATCGTCCTCGACAGTGCGCAGCCGGAAGCTCCGGAACGCACGCAATACGGCGAGAGCGTGATGGTCGCAGGTCACAGCGTGGTGGTCGCCCTTGCCGATCTTCCTTCCGAAGCCTCGCTCGCGGCCGAACGGGCCGTGGTTTCCCTGCCATGAGCGCCAGCGAAGGCAGACCGCAGGGCTTCGGGCCAACTGTCCTGGCGAACGGACTCACGTGTTTTCGGTTCTGGGCTCCGGCGGCGCGACGTGTGGATCTCGAGATCGAGCACATGGAGCCGGTCCCGATGATCTCGAAGGAAGGCGGCTGGTTCGAGACAGACGCCCCGTGCAGCGCAGGTGCGCGTTATCGTTTCCGCATAGACGGCGGGCTGCTCGTGCCCGATCCAGCCTCTCGCTTCCAGCCGGATGATGTGCACGGTCCGAGCCTCGTCGTCGATCCGTCGACCTACGCGTGGCTTCATGGGGCATGGCAGGGTCGCCCCTGGAACGAGGTCGTCCTTTATGAACTGCATGCTGGCGCCTTCGGAGGCTTCGCTGGCGTTGAAGCGGCCCTGCCGAAGCTGGCGGCGCTCGGCGTGACCGCCGTCGAATTGATGCCGGTGAACGACTTCCCGGGGATGCGGAACTGGGGTTACGACGGCGTTCTGCCGTACGCGCCGGATCACAGCTATGGCACGCCCGACGATCTACGCCGGCTTGTCGACAGTGCGCACGGACTGGGGCTGATGATGTTCCTGGACGTGGTCTATAACCATTTCGGCCCCGACGGTAACTATCTGGGCGCCTATGCGCCGCAGTTCTTCCGCGAGGACATCCACACGCCCTGGGGTGCGGCGATCGACTTCCGGCGGCCGGAGGTACGGCGCTTCTTCACCGACAACGCCCTGTCGTGGATCCATGACTATCGGTTCGACGGACTGCGCTTCGACGCGGTGCACGCCATCTCGGAGGCCGACTGGCTGGACGAGATGGCCGCAGCGGTTCGTAGCTCTCTGCCTGCTGGCCGCAACGTACACCTCGTCCTCGAACATGACGGCAACGTCGCCTCCCATCTGCGCAAGGATTTCGACGCCCAGTGGAACGACGACTTGCATCATGTGCTGCATGTGCTGTTGAGCGGCGAAAAGGACGGCTACTACGCCGATTATGCCGATGGCGCGGCGAGCCGCCTGGCACGGGCGCTCGCCGAGGGCTTTGTCTACCAGGGCGATCCGTCGTCCTATCGAAAAGGCGAGCGCCGCGGGACGCCGAGTTCGGACCTGGCCCCGACCGCCTTCGTCTCGTTCCTGCAGAATCACGACCAGATCGGGAATCGCCCTTTCGGCGACCGGCTCACCTCGCAGGTCTCGGCGGAGAAGCTGGAGGCAGCGATTGCCCTGCAGCTTCTATCCCCGCAGATTCCGATGCTGTTCATGGGGGAGGAGGACGCCAGCGAAACGCCCTTCCTGTACTTCACGGACCATCACGGCGAGTTGGCCAAGGCAGTGCGCGAAGGCCGAAGGCGCGAATTTGCCGGCTTTAAAGGGTTCGGGGAAGGCCAGGACGCGTCGCTCATACCCGATCCGAATGCGCCGTCGACATTCGACCAGAGCCGGCCAAAGGCGCATGCACGCAGAGCAACCAAGCGACGCACACTCTATCGCGATCTCCTTGCTTTGCGCGCTCGCGCCGTTGTCCCCCACCTCTCCGGCAGCCGGTCGACCGGAGCCAAGGCCATCGGGCCTGCGGCGGTCAGAGCGAGTTGGATGCTGGGGGACCGGTCGATCCTCACGCTCGCATCCAATCTTGGCGACCAGCCGTGCACTGTTGATCGCCCGACGGGCCACGTCTTGTACGAGGGCCGGGCCGGCGCCGCAGAGGGCGTCGAAAGGGGAACCCTCGCGCCCAACTGCACGCTGGCCTACATCGCCCCGCCGGGCCGGCGATCGTGAGCGACGAGGCCCTAGCCGCCCTCGCGCGTCAGGCAGGAATCGCCGTCGACTGGATCGACGCGCTTGGCGCGCCACAACACGTAAGTCCTGAAACCCAGCGCGTGCTGCTCGCATCGCTTGGACTGCCAGCGGGAACAGATGCCGACATAGACGAGAGCAGTCATCGGTTGCTGGCGGAACAGGCGACCGCGGCCCTGGTGACGATAAGGGCGGGCGACCGATTGCTGGTCCGGGGCAGCGGGCTTTATCGACCGATCGACGCGGAACTCATTTACGAGGACGGAACGACGCGCTCCGTTCGCATGATACCGCACGCCGAAGGGCTGGTGGGACCTAAGGTTGGCGACACCGGCTATCATCGACTACGGCTTGCCGACCGTGAAACCGGGATAGCAGTCACACCGCAGCGCTGCCTTACCGTCTCTGACCTTTCGCCAAATAAGCGGCTCTGGGGTATCGCAGCCCAGGTCTATGCCCTGCGCCGCGACGGCGATTGCGGTATCGGCGATGCGGGTGGCGTCGCCGACCTTGCCGTTGCCGCGGCGGCACAAGGTGCCGATGCGCTTGCCCTCAGCCCGGTCCACAGCCTCTTCGCCGCCGATCCCGGACGGTATGGTCCTTATTCGCCTTCGAGCCGGCTTTTCTACAATCCGCTTCTTGCCGATCCCGCCCATGCCCTCGGTCGTGAGAGGGTAGCCGCGCACCAAACTGCCGACGCTCCTGCGGACGAGGCCTTGCTGATCGAGTGGCCCCGGGCCGCGCAGGCCAAGTTTTCGCTGCTCCAGCGTCTGTTCCAATCCTTCCACGACATCGATATTGCCGCCGAAACCGACCTCGCTCGCGACTTCCACTCCTTCGTGATTGCCGGGGGGCCCGATCTCGAAGGCCATGTCCGGTTCGAGGCGCATCATGCGCTCGCGCTCGCGGGAGAAGCACCGCAGGGAAATTGGCGCGATTGGCCGGATCCGCTGCCCGACCCTGCGCCCGATCGTGTGTTGTTCCACCAGTTCCTGCAGTGGCTGGCCGACCGGTCCTTTGCCGCCGCGCAGAGGGCCGCACTCGATGCCGGCATGCGCATCGGGCTCATCTCCGACCTCGCCATCGGCATGGACCGGGCCGGCAGTCATGCCTGGTCCCGCCGCAGCGACCTGCTCGAAGGCGTCTCGATCGGTGCCCCACCCGACGTGTTCAACCGGCAGGGGCAGGATTGGGGGCTCACCGGCTTCTCGCCCCGCGCGCTCCTGTCCGGCGGCTTCGAGCCGTTCCTCGCGACGTTGCGCGCCGCAATGCGCCACGCAGGGGGAGTCCGGATCGATCACATCATGGGTCTGGAGCGCTTGTGGCTGGTGCCCGAAGGCGGGTCTCCGGCCGACGGCGCCTATCTGCATTATCCGTCGGGCGATCTGCTGCGGTTGCTCGCTCTCGAATCTCATCGCCACCGCGCGGTCGTGGTCGGCGAGGATCTTGGCACCGTGCCGCCCGGCTTTCGCCCCCGCCTTCGGCGCATGGGCATCGCGGGCATGGATGTCCTGTGGTTCGAGCGGACGCGTACGACCTTCCGTGCGTCTCGCCGGTGGCGCCACGACGCGGTTGCCATGACCACGACGCACGACCTGCCGACCGTCGCAGGATGGTGGAGCGGCGCCGACATCGAGACGCGGGCCGCCCTGGATTTGGCCCAGGATGACGAGCCCGAAGGCCGACGGCTCGACCGGCGTCGTCTGTGGCGGGCTTTTTGCGATGCCGGCGTCGCCGAGGGCGAAGCGCCCTCACCGACCGCCCCAGGCACGGTCGTGGATGCCGCGCTGGCCTTCGTCGCTTCCTCGCCAGCGCCCCTGATGCTTGCGCCGCTCGAAGACCTTCTTGGCGTTGCGGAGCAGCCGAACCTCCCAGGCACGATCGACCAACACCCCAACTGGCGTCGCCGGTTCGCACGCCCGGCCGCCGAGTTGCCCCGCGATCCCGCCGCAGCAAGACGCGCTGCGTTGATCGGTCGTTATCGAAACCCTGTGTTCTCCGGTTCAGGATCATGACCCCGCGCGCAACGCTTCGCCTGCAGTTCCATCGCGAGTTCACCTTCGCCGACGCGGAAGGCCTGACGGACTGGATTGCCGGCCTGGGCATCAGTCATGTCTACGCCTCTCCGGTTACGGCGGCACGTGCGGGATCGATGCACGGCTACGACGTCATCGACCCTACGATCGTCAATCCGGAACTTGGGGGCGAGGAAGCACTCAAGAGCCTCGCCGTTGCCTTGAAGGCCAAGGGTGTCGGGCTGGTCCTCGACATCGTGCCAAACCACATGGCCGCCGATTACAGCAACGGCTGGTGGCGCGACGTGCTGCAACGCGGACGCGCCAGCCGCTACGCGCACTGGTTCGATGTCGACTGGACGACCGGAGACGGCAAGATTTTGCTGCCCGTACTCGGCCGGCCAATCGAGGAAGCAATCGAAGCCGGCGAGATCACGCTGGAGTCGGACGACAACGGGCGCCCCGCCCTGAGTTACTTCACCCATCGCTTTCCCCTCGCCGACGGCAGCGTCGAGGGCCGCGGCAGCATCGCGAACCTGCTGGCCCGGCAGCATTATCGGCTTGCGTCCTGGCGGGTGGCCGGCGACCAGATCAACTGGCGCCGCTTCTTCGATATCAACGAGCTGGTCTGCCTGCGCATGGAGGAGCCGGAAACCTTCGATGCTGCGCATGCGCTGCCCTTGCGCCTCTTCGCGGAAGGCATGATCGACGGATTGCGGATCGACCATGTCGACGGGCTGACCAATCCAGCCGCGTACTGCCGCACGCTGCGCAGCCGTCTCGACGCACTTGCCGAGACCACGGGGCGCTCGCGAGGCTGGCTGGTGATCGAGAAGATACTGCTTCGCGACGAGGCTCTTTCCTCGGAATGGGGTGTCGACGGTACGACCGGCTATGATTTCATGAACGAGGTGAATGCTCTCCAGCACGATCCGGACGGCGAGGCGCTTCTGTCGGACAGCTGGGCGGCAATCAGTCGCCGGCCCTCCGATTTTGCGAAAGAAGAAGAGCCAGCGCGTCGAGAAATCGTGGCACGCTCCTTCTCCGCCCAGCTCGAAGCATGCGCGTCGGCCTGGAAGGGCGTCCTGGACGATGCTGTTCCCGTGGCCGCCTTGCGCCGCGTGCTCACCGAGTTCCTGGCGCATTTCCCCGTCTATCGGACTTACGCGGCGGAAGGATCGTTGCCCGGAGACGACGCGGCAATCCTGCAGGAGGTCGCGCGGAAGGCGCGGCTAAGCTGCCTTGCCACGGACCGCTGGGTCGTGGACGCCCTGCTGCAGGCAATGCTGCAACCGCCCTCCCGCGAGCCCAAAGGCTGGCAACGGGCGATGGCCCGCTTCCAGCAGCTTTGCGCCCCCATCGCGGCCAAATCGGTCGAGGATACCGGCTTCTACCGCTACGGCCGTCTCCTCTCGCGCAACGATGTCGGCTTCGACATGGAGTGTTTCTCGCTTGCACCGACGGAATTCCACGAACGCATGCAGGAGCGGTCGCGGAGCTGGCCGCAGGCAATGCTCACCACCGCCACCCACGATCACAAGCGGGGGGAAGATGTCCGGGCCCGACTTGCGGTCTTGAGCGAGCGCGCCGGCCCATGGGTCGCGCAGATGCCGCGTTGGCTGGAAGCGCTTGAGCCCCTCCGAACGGAAACCGCAGCCGGCCTGGCGCCGACCCATGGCGATATGGCCATGCTGGTGCAAATGATCGTCGGCGCATGGCCCATGGATCTCGCGCTGGACGACGATGATGGTCGCAGACAACTCGCCGAGCGTCTGGCGGGTTGGCAGGAGAAAGCATTGCGCGAAGCCAAGCTGCGTTCGGACTGGGCCGATCCCGATGCCGTCTACGAGGACGCGGCCCGCAATCTTCTGATGCGACTCGTTGCGGCCAACGATACGCCTGACCTGTTACGCGAGATCTTCGCCTGGGTGCAGGCGATTGCGCCGGCTGGCGCGGTGAACGGTCTCGCGCAGGCGCTGCTGCGGACGACGGTCCCGGGCGTGCCGGATCTCTATCAGGGCACCGACCTGTGGGACTTCAGCCTCGTCGATCCCGACAATCGTCGCCCCGTCGATTACGGGCTCCGTGCGCTGCGACCGGAACCCGACCTTCCATCGCTGGCGGCCGAGTGGCGCGACGGTCGCATCAAGCAGCATGTCATCAGGCAGGCCCTGGAACTGAGGCGTGCCGCGCCGTCGCTCTTCCTCCAGGGCGACTATCGGCCGATCGCGGTCGAAGGTGCGGGCAGCCGCTCGATCCTCGCCTTCTCGCGTCAGTCGGGCCAAAAATGGATGGTCGTGATGGTGCCCCGGCTGATCAGTGGCCAGCTTGCCGAGAGCGGTCTCTCACTCGCACCGGACACATGGCGGGACACCGAACTTGTCGTCGGCGACACCCTGACTCGGTTACCGCTGTATGACTGGCTTGGTCACGGAATCGCCGAACCCTTGCAAGCCCGTGTCAGGGCGGGTTTTCTGTGCGGGACGTTGCCCCTGGCCCTTCTCGCGACGGTCGCGCCACCTTCATTGCGGCAGCGCAGCAATTAAAATTCGCTTTGCGAGCCCTGTTGATAACGGATCGCTAGCGAACGCAGAAATCAGCGTGTATCCATTTGCCACTCGCGGCGGCGTGGAACGCAGACACGCAGCTAGACGCACGGGAGCCGAGGGAGGGCCTCTTTGAGCGGGGGCACGCCCAAGAGCGGACATCCGATTGCAAGCGGCCAGGACCTCACGGTGCGTAGGTAGCTGAACACTGGCCAGCCGGAGTGGCGCCCGGCCCGCGAGAAATTCTTCTTTCTTTCCGCCGGCCGGACTCCTGATTTCCGATCAGCGTGCAGCGGCCGCGCGATCGATCGCTTCCCGGATCAGGCGCCGTGCCTCGTCGACATCGCCCCACCCCAGTAGCTTCACCCACTTCCCCGGCTCCAGGTCTTTGTAGTGGATGAAGAAATGCTCGATCTGCTGACGGGTGATCTCGGGCAGGTCCGTATAGGTCTTCACGTGGACGTAGCGCTGGGTGAGCTTGGGTGACGGAACGGCGATGATCTTCTCGTCGCCCCCTCCGTCGTCCTCCATGCGCAGCACCCCGATGGGGCGAACATTGATAACGGCGCCGGGGATGATCGGCCGCGTGTTGGCGACCAAAACGTCGATGGGATCGCCGTCGTCGCTCAGCGTGTGCGGCACGAACCCGTAGTTCCCGGGGTACCGCATCGGCGTGTAGAGGAACCGGTCGACCACCAGCGCCCCGGCCTCCTTGTCCATCTCGTACTTGATCGGCTCCCCGCCGATGGGGACCTCGATGATGGCGTTGACGTCGTCGGGAGGGTTCTTCCCGATCGGAATGGCTTGCAGATTCATGAGCCGTCTTTAACGACTGCCTGCCGAAATCTCAAAAGGAAACCGGCGGCCCTTTCGGGGCCGCCGGCTATTTTGACACAAGCACTGCGAGCCTTAGTCTTCCTTGTAGATATCGCGGTCCTTGGTCTCCGGGACGAAGAGCAGGCCGATGACGAAGGTCATCGCCGCCACGACGATCGGATACCAGAGGCCGGAGTAGATGTTGCCGGTCGCCGCCACGATGGCGAAGGCCGTAGGCGGCAGGAAGCCGCCGAACCAGCCGTTGCCGATATGGTAGGGCAGCGACATGCCGGAGTAGCGGATGCGGGTCGGGAAGAGTTCGACCAGCATCGCCGCGATCGGGCCGTACACCATCGTCACGTAGAGCACGAGGATGGTCAGGATGCCGATGACCATCGGCATATTGATGTTGGCCTTGTCCGCCGTGGCGGGATAGCCGGCAGCCCGGATCGCCGCGGTGGCCTCGGTGTTGAAGGCCCGTTCCTTGGCAGCACCTTCGGCCCCCGCCTTGGCCTTGTCGAACGAGGTGATGACCTTGTCGCCGATCTTGATCTGCGCCGGCGTCCCCGCCGGTGCGGCCTGGTTCGAGTAGTTGACCGAGTTGCGCGCCAGGAACGACTTGGCGATATCGCACGAGGAGGTGAACGACGCCGTGCCCGTCGGATTGAACTGGAACGAGCATTCCCCCGGATCGGCGATGACCGTCACGGGCGATTTCTGGATCGCCTGTTCCAGGGCCGGATTGACCGCGTTGCTGAGGGCGTGGAACAGCGGGAAGTAGGTCACGACCGCAAGCAGGCAGCCCGTGAGGATGATCGGCTTGCGGCCGATCTTGTCCGACAGCCAGCCGAAGAAGATGAAGAACGGCGTGCCGATCGCGAGCGACGCGGCGATGACGATGTTGGACGTCGTCGCATCGAGCTTCAGTGTCTGGGTCAGGAAGAACAGGGCGTAGAACTGCCCCGTGTACCAGACGACCGCCTGGCCGGCGGTGCCGCCGAGCAACGCGAAGATGGCGATCTTGGCGTTCTTCCAGGTGCCGAACGCCTCGCGCAGCGGTGCCTTGGAACCCTTACCGTCGGCCTTCATGCGCTGGAAGGCAGGAGATTCCTCGAGCTGCAGACGGATCCAGATGGAGACGGCAAGCAGGATGATGGAGAGCAGGAACGGCACCCTCCAGCCCCACTCCGCGAACTGCTCCGGCGTCATCGAAAGGCGCAGGCCGAGGATGACGAGCAGCGAGAGGAACAGGCCGACGGTCGCCGTCGTCTGGATCCACGAGGTGTAGAAGCCACGACGATGCTGCGGCGCGTGCTCCGCGACGTAGGTCGCGGCGCCTCCATACTCACCGCCCAGCGCCAGGCCCTGAAGCAGGCGGCAGGCGATGAAAAGGATGGGGGCGGCAATTCCGATGGTGGCATAGCCGGGCAGCAGGCCGACCACGAAGGTTGCGATGCCCATCAGGGTCATCGTGACCAGGAAGGTGTACTTGCGCCCGATGAGGTCGCCCAGGCTGCCGAAGAACAAGGCACCGAAGGGGCGCACCGCGAAGCCTGCCGCGAAGCCGAGCAGCGTGAAGATGAACGCCGCCGTCGGATTGACGCCGGCAAAGAAGCTGGCGGCAATATTGGCCGCAAGCGATCCCGCCAGATAGAAATCGTACCATTCGAAGATCGTGCCGACCGAGGAGGCGATAATCACCTTCCTCTCCTGCTTGGTCATCGGCCGACCGCGATCGTCGGCTGCGGCTGCCACTGCCATTAGCGTCTCTCCCATTGCTTCTAGAGGTGTTGACCCACATCTAGTTGCATAAGTTGTGCGCGCGCCTTGGCGAGGACACAATTCGACTTAGGTCCAAGGAGACGCGTTGTGCAGCGCAACAAACGATATCCCCTTCATTCGCTTGACGATGAGGCGACTGACGCGAAGGTTGGCGACGCATGCAGCCCTCCGCACCGTCCCTTCTGATCGCCGACGACCATCCCATGGTTCGCGAGGCGCTGACGTCGGCGCTGGCCCAGTCCTTCCAGGGCGCGCGGCTGGCGACGGCAGGAAGCCTCGACGCGGTGCTCGCCGCCCTCTCTGCGGATCCGGACACCGATGCCGTTTTGCTCGATCTCGATATGCCCGGCATGTCCGGACTCACTGGCATTGCCCTCTTGCGCTCGGAGCATCCCGCCGTGCCGATCATCGTCGTGTCGGCGGCGCGGGAGGCCTCCGTGATCCGGCAGGCCTACGAACTGGGCGCGTCGGCCTATGTCGACAAATCCGCGCCTCTCGGAGAGATCGCCGGCATCGTGCGCGCCGTGCTGGTGGGCGAGGTCTTCACGCCGCCCGAAGCGGAGGGCCCCGACAGCGTCGCACAACGCGCTTCGCAGCTCACGCCACAGCAATGGCGTGTCCTTGCCCTGATGGTCCAGGGCGACCAGAACAAGCAGATCGCGCACAAGCTCGGGGTCGGGGAAGCCACGGTGAAGGCGCATGTCACGGTGATCCTGCGCAAGCTCGGCGTCCGCTCCCGCACCCAGGCGGTCATCGAGGCGCAAGGCCTCGCGCTGCCGACCCAGGATCCGATCAGGCCGTAAGCCGCCTTGCGGCAGCGCTGCGCACGCGGATCAGGGCTCGAAGCGCCGCCGGCTTGACCGGCTTATGCAGCAGATCGACATGGTCGCGACGTGCCCGCAGCCGCAGGGTCGGATCGCGGTCCGCAGTAACCAGAGCGGCCGGCACCTCCTGCCCCCAGGTGGTGCGCAACAGGGCCACCACCTCGAGCCCGTCCGGTCCGTCGTCGAGATGCAGGTCGGCGAGCAGCAGGTCGGGCAAGCGGCCCGTGGCGGCAATGACATCGATAGCCTCCTGGCGCGATCCGACCGTGAGGACGCGGCAGCCCCAGCCTGCCAGCAGGGCTGCCATGGCCTCGCGGACGCGCTCTTCGTTGTCGAGGCAGAGCACGAATGTCTCGTGCTCGATCGCCGGCATGGTCGGCGGCGTAGACGGCGCGACCGGCGCGGCAAGGACGGCCGGTACGCGAGGCACGGTCACGGCGAAAGTCGCGCCCTGGCCAGGCGCCGAGGAGAGCGTCACGGGAAGATCGAGCATGCGCGCGATGCGGTCGACGATGGCCAGTCCCAGGCCAAGCCCGCGCTCGTCGCGGGGGCCATCATCCTCGGGACGCAACCGCACGAACTCGTCGAACACGATCGACTGCTTGTCCTCGGGAATACCGGGCCCGTTGTCCCGGACCTCGATACGAAGTCCGCCGCCGACGCGCCGGCACCCCAGCAGGACACGTGCCGGACGCCCTTCCGCCCTTCCATACCGCAGGGCATTCGCGAGCAGGTTCTGCAGGATGCGGCGCAGGAAGGCCGGATCCGTCTCGACGAATGACCTTGTCGGCATGACGACGAGCTCGACATCGTGGCGCGCCGCGACAGGGGCGAAAGCCGTCGCCAGCGAGTCGAACAGCGGCTGCAGCGCAAATGCCCGCCTCTCCGGCTTGAAGGCGCCTGCATCGAGCTTGGAGATATCGAGCAGCGCGTCGAGCAGCGACTCGACCGCGCCGAGGCTGGCATCCACCTTGCCGCCGAGATCGTTGCCGGGGTCGCGGTCGATCATGGCGGCCGTGAAGAGCCGCGCCGCGTGGAGCGGCTGGAGCAGATCGTGGCTCGCCGCCGCGATGAAGCGCGTCTTGCCGAGATTTGCCGCCTCTGCCTCCGCCCGGCTGGCCTCCAGCTCCGCCGTGCGCTCGGCGACACGTTGTTCAAGCGTCTCCGCGGCCCCGCGGAGCTGCCGGTCGCTGTCGCGCAGCGCCTCCTCGGTACGCACACGCGCCGTCACGTCGTTGCACGAGGCCACGAAACCGTGGTCGGGCAGCGGATCGAGCCGCAGTTCTACCACCCGCCCATCGCGCGTGGCGATTTCGTGGGTCTGTGGCGTTTCCGGCCGGCGCAGCAGCGCCGCGACTTCCGCCGTCGCACCGCACGCCTCCGGCGAAGCGCCGACCGCCACGGAGCCCTCGTCGAGTGACAGCAGCTCGGCGAAGCGGTCGTTGAAGATCTCCAACCGCCCGTCGCGATCGAACGACGCGATGCCCATGCCGACATGATCGAGCGTATTGCGCAGGATCTCGTAATTGTAGCGGATCGCCTCGGACGCCTCGTCGATGAGGGCGCGCGCACTGCGCGGCAGCAGTCGTCCACGCCGGTTGAAGGCGGCGACGATCACGCGGGCCGACGCCGCGCCCAGCGTGCCGGACAGAACGCGCTCGGTACGCGTGAGCGCAACGTCGATCGACAGCCGCTCCCCCGACAACGCGCGCGCGGCGCGCTCGACGCCGACAAAGCGGGCGAGAAGCTGGCGCAGTTCCTCGATGCGTGCCGCATCGGCCGGCGGCAGGCGGGATGGCTGCTCCGGCTCGGCGCCTAGGACGAAGGCATCGGCCTGCTCCCGGTCCCGGGCGAGCGGCCGCGCCGCCAGCGAGACGAGGACGAGCAGCAGCGTGTTCACCACGATGCCGACGAGGAACCCCTGCAGCACGGGATCGAGTTCGGCAAACGGCCCCGGGAGGTAAGGCCGGAACGGCGCGATCGGGTTCCCACCCGGCTTCTGGTGCAGCGTGGGCAGCAACAACGCGTAGAGCCAGATGACGAAGCCGCCAGCCAGGCCCGCCACGACGCCATATCGATGGGCCCCCCGCCAGTAGAGGCCGAGCACCAGGCCGGGCGCGAAGTTGGCGACGGCACAGAACGAGATCAGGCCGATCGACGCGAGCGGCAGGTAACCGGAGATGATGCGCTCGTAGGCGTAGCCCGCCATCAGGATGAGGACCACGGCCAGGCGACGCACGAAGATGACGAGCGATCCCATGTCGCGCGCGACGCCGGCCTGCCGCCGCAGCAGGTAGGGCAACAGGAGCTCGTTGCCGATCATGCCGGAGAGCGCCATGCAGGCCACGATCACCATCGAGGTCGCGGCGGAAAGACCGCCGATGAAGACGAAGGCCGACAGCCAGCCTGCCCCATTCACGAGCGGAAGCTGCAGCACATAAAGGTCGGGCGTGACGTCGGGTCCGAGCAGCAGCAGCCCGGCGGCCGCGATCGGCACGACGAACAGGTTGATCAGGACGAGATAGGCCGGAAACAGCCAGCGTGCCGTGCGCAGGCTCGCCGGATGACCATGCTCGACCACGGCGACATGGAACTGGCGCGGCAGGCACAGGAAGGCCATCGCCGACAGGAGTGACGTCACGATCCAGGTGAGCGGCGAACCTTCCCGTGTCAGCCGGTCGGCAAGCGCGGGCGCGTCGGCCAGCCGGGCCGCCATGTCGCCCATGCCGTCGAACAGGAACCACACGACGAACGGCCCGACCGCCAGCAGCGCCAGCAGCTTGACCACCGATTCGAACGCGATGGCCAGCATCATGCCGCGATGCTGTTCGGAGGCCTGGGCATGGCGGACGCCGAACAGGATGGTGAAGACGGCCATCAGGGCGGCCACGATCAGCGAGGTGTCGGTATGGACGACCCCCGGCCGGCCGTCGACCCAGGACGTGGGCTCCGCGATCGTCCGGAACGACGCGGACACGGCCTGCAACTGGAGCGCGATGTAGGGCAGTACGCCGACCGTCGCGAACAGGGTCGCCGTGACGCCCACCGCCCGGCTCTTGCCGTAGCGCGACGCCAGGAAGTCGGCGATCGAGGTCACGTTGTGCTGCTTGGCCAGCCGCACCATCCGGCGCAGGACCGGATACCCCGCGACCACCACCAGGACCGGGCCGGTATAGATCAGGATGAAATCGATGCCCGAGGTCGCCGCCCGGCCGACCGCGCCATAGAAGGTCCAGGACGTGCAGTAGATCGCCAGCGACAGGCCATAGACGGCCGGCGCCACGGAGCTTGCCGACCAGTCGCGCGCGTACCGGTCGCCGAAATAGGCCACGGCGAAAAGAAGGCCCAGATAGGCCAGCGAGAGGGCCAGGACGGTCGGTTCCGCCAGCATGCGTGCGCGTTTCCCCGCCTTATTGAACCCCTTCGGCGGGGCCGCTACAAGCAGGCCCCATGGCATCCTACCAGTACATCTACGTGATGAAGGGTCTGAACAAGACCTTTCCGGGCGGCAAGCAGGTCCTCAAGGACATCTGGCTCTCCTTCCTGCCGGGCGCGAAGATCGGCGTGCTGGGCCTGAACGGCGCCGGTAAGTCGACCCTGCTCAAGATCATGGCCGGCGAGGACGACAATTTCACCGGCGAGGCCTGGGCGGCCGAGGGGGTGAATGTCGGCTTCCTCAAGCAGGAGCCCGAGCTCGACCCGAAGAAGGACGTGCTGGGCAACGTGATGGACGGCGCGGGCGAGATGGCCCGCATGCTCGCCCGCTTCGAGGAGGTGTCGAACGCCTTCTCCGATCCCGACGCCGACATGGACAAGCTGATCGCCGAGCAGGCGGAGCTGCAGGAGAAGATCGACGCCGGCAACGGCTGGGACCTCGGCCGTACGGTCGAGATCGCCATGGACGCGCTGCGCTGCCCGCCGTCCGATGCGGACGTCACCAAGCTCTCGGGCGGCGAGAAGCGCCGCGTGGCGCTGTGCCGCCTGCTGCTCTCCAAGCCCGACATGCTGCTGCTCGACGAGCCGACCAACCATCTCGATGCCGAGTCGGTGGCTTGGCTGGAGCGCCATCTCGCCGAGTTCCCCGGCACCGTCGTCGCCGTCACCCACGATCGCTACTTCCTGGACAACGTCGCCGGCTGGATCCTCGAACTCGACCGCGGCGCCGGCATCCCGTGGGAGGGCAACTACTCGTCCTGGCTGAAGCAGAAGGACAAGCGCCTGGCGCTGGAAGAAAAGACTGCCGACGCCCGCCGCCGCACCATGCAGCGCGAGCTCGAGTGGATGGGCACCAGCCCCTCGGCGCGCCGGTCCAAGAGCAAGGCCCGCATCGCGGCCTACGAGCGCATGGTCGAGGAGGAACAGAATGCGACGCTCGACACCCAGCAGATCGTTATCCCGGCCGGTCCGCGCCTCGGCGACCACGTCATCGAGGCCGAGGGAATCTCCAAGGGCTTCGGCGACCGCCTGCTGATCGACAATCTCTCCTTCAAGCTGCCGCCGGGCGGCATCGTCGGCGTGATCGGCCCCAACGGCGCCGGCAAGACGACGCTGTTCAAGATGATCACGGGCCAGGACAAGCCGGACTCGGGCACCTTCACCGTCGGTCCGACGGTGAAGCTCGGCTATGTCGACCAGAGCCGCGAGACGCTGGATCCCAACAAGACGGTTTGGGAAGAGCTTTCGGGTGGTCTCGACATCATCAAGCTCGGCAACCGCGAGGTGTCGAGCCGCGCCTATTGCGGGTCGTTCAACTTCAAGGGCGCCGACCAGCAGAAGAAGGTCGGCCAGCTCTCGGGCGGCGAGCGCAACCGCGTGAACCTCGCCAAGATGCTGAAGAGCGGCGCCAACGTCCTGCTGCTCGACGAGCCGACCAACGACCTTGATGTCGACACGCTGCGGGCCCTGGAAGAGGCGCTTGCCGATTTCGCGGGATGTGCGGTGATCATCTCCCATGATCGCTGGTTCCTGGATCGTATCGCCACCCACATGCTGGCATTCGAGGGCGATAGCCATGTCGAGTGGTTCGAGGGCAACTACCAGGATTACGAAGCGGACAAGCACCGTCGCATGGGAACGGACGCCGACCAGCCGCACCGCATCAAGTACAAGCCGCTCGTCAGGACCTAGGGCGGGCGGGCGGATAGTGACGGAGACCGCCGACTACCTGCGCTGGGGCGCCGACTGGGCGTGGGGCGTGCCCATCATCGTCGTCAACGTCGTCATCCACGTCTTTTGTCTGGCGGTGTTCACGGCGACGGTCGAGGAGCGCGTCGGCCATCTTCCGCGCGGCCGCCGCTTTGCACCGACTTTCGCCGTGGTGATCGGCCTCGCCGTCGTTCTGGCGACGACGCTCCACGTGCTGGAAGGAGCCATCTGGGCGGCGGCCTATCGCATGGTCGGCGCCCTCCCCGACAACCGGTCGGCGATGCTCTACTCTCTCGAAGCGCTCACCGCCTACGGGCATGCCAACATCTTCCTCGAAGGAAAATGGCAGATGATGGGGGCTCTCGAAGCGTTGAACGGCATGATCCTGTTCGGCCTGACGACGGCATTCCTGTTCGCCATGATCCAGCGCGTCTGGCCGCCGGCGCGCCGCCGGTAGAATCGGGCCTACGGACGACCGGACAGTGTCTTCAGGGCATGGCGCGTGGCCGCGGCCCCTTCTGCGGCGACATCGGCCGCCGGCCGCGACCAGTGGGCGGGATTCGGCGCCTCGTAGCTGACATAGCCGTCGTATCCCTTGCGGGCGAGCAGGCCGAAGAAACCCTCCCACTGCACGACGCCACTGCCAGGAGGCAGGCGGTCGGTCGGGGGAGGCCCGTTGGGCGGCGCGTCCGGGACGTCGCTGTACTGCGCGTAGAAGATCTCGGCGCCATCCACGTCGTCGAACCCGGCGCCCGGCCGTCCTCCGCGCTGCAAATGATAGGCGTCGAGCAGCAGTCCGACGTTGCCCGAGCCGACGGTGCGCACCGCGTCGCGCACGATGTCGAGGGACGACATCACCGGATGCATGAACTGGTACTCGATCGCCAGCCGGACGCCGTGTCTGGCGACGATGCCCGCGGCGCGCCGGATGTTCTGGAGGGCGGTGTCTAGGTCGGCACCGCCAGGCCCCATGGCACTCATGAGCAGGCTGCACTCCAGCGCCAGCGCGTTGCGGCAACTCTCGTCGAGTACGGCAAAGAGCCGCTCGCGTTCGTCGCCGGGGGACGAGAAGATCCAGCCCGGCTCGACGCCGACACAGGAGACGGCGAGTCCGCTCGCCCTCACGACTTCGATGGCATCGGGCCGCCGCACGAAGTCGATCCGCCGCAACTCCACGGCCTCGAAGCCGCCGCTGCGCGCGGCCGCCAGCGCCTCGTCGAGGGGAGTCGTATCGACCGTCCAGGTGTGAAGCGCGAGACCGCGGAAGCTGCTTTCCATAGCCCGAGCGTTACCGCTTTTACGGTCGCACGCCAGCCTGTTCGTGGTCCTAGATCGTCTGGTCCATCGAACGCGCGGGATCCGGAACGTCGACGCAGCCGATGATGCGCGCCGGGACGCCGGCCGCCGTGCAGCCCGCCGGGACAGGGTTCAGCACGACACTGCCGGCCGCAATCTTGGCGCAGGCCCCGATCTCGATGTTCCCCAGCACCTTGGCACCCGCGCCCAGCAGCACGCCGCGGCGGACCTTGGGATGACGGTCGCCCCGCTCCTTGCCGGTGCCACCCAGCGTCACCCCGTGCAGCATCGAGACGCCATCCTCGACGACCGCCGTCTCGCCGATCACGACACCGGTGCCGTGGTCGATGAAAATGCCTTGGCCGATCACGGCCCCGGGATGGATGTCGAGGCCGAACAGGGAACTGGCGCGGCTCTGCAGGAAATGGGCGAGCGTGATCCGCCCCTGCGTCCACAGCCAGTGGGCGGCGCGATGCGTCTGCAAGGCATGATAGCCCTTGAACCAGAGCAACGGGTCGAGATGCGAGGTGCAGGCGGGATCGCGCTCCGTCACCGCCACGATATCCGCCCGGGCGGCCAGCCCGATCCCGGGATCGCTGGCCAGAGCCTCGTCGAAAATCTGGCGGATCAGGGCCGCGGGCACCTCCGTCGTCCCGGCAAGCCGGGCGAGATGATAGCTCAGCGCGTTCTCGAAGCGGGGCTGGCTGAGGATAGTCGCATGGAGCGTGCCGGCAAGCACCGGCTCGGAAGACGCGGCCTTCTGCGCGGCCTCGCGGATCCTGTCCCAGACCGGGTCGACGGACCGGAGCTCGGCCGGGTTTGCCGGCTGGTTCTTGGCTGACGCGCTATCCATGGCGTTCTCCTGCGCTCCGCTGCCGTCCCTGCGACGCCCGCGTTGCGATCGACACGCCTCCCGGCCGGAAGACTAGGTCGAAGCCGCCACGCTTTCAACTCATTGACTGGAAGCCCGCTTCTCCAACTCGGCGATCAGGGCATCCACCCGGCCGCCATTGTTCTGGATGTAGGAATTGAAGTCGGAACGTCTAGTCATGACCATGCTGACGCCCTCCACCTTGACGTCGCTGATCTTGTCGCCGCGGACCTCCCACTCCAGCTTGATGGGGCGACCCGAGGTCTGGTTGAGGTTGCTGTCGACGATCGAGACGCCATTGGCACGCGGGATGACCTTGCCGACGGTCAGTGTCTGGCCACCATATTGGCCAAAACGCTCGCTGTAGGCGCGAGCCTCGGCGGTGGCCACGGCGCTCAGGAAACGCTGGCGCTGTTCCTCCGTCGCCTGGTTCCAATGCGTGCCGAGGGCGGCGCGGCCCATGTAGGGGAGGTCGAAGCTCGTCTGCAGGACCTGAAGGACCGCGGCTTGCCGCGCGGCGCCGGTCTTGGTCTTGACGATCTCGATGACCTGCTGTGCGACCCCCTCGACCAGTTTGGCGGGGTCCGCGGCAAACGCCGGCATACCGAACGAGGACGCGACCGCTGCGGCGGCGAGACCCATGACAAAACGACGACAGGCGACCAGCGGCACGTTCGCTCCTATGGCGATTTTCGGGGTGGATTCTAGCGCAGGTTTCCGATCAACGCATCGGACGAAGCCGGCGTTGCCGGCGCCGCCTCAATGCACCAGGGCCAGATTGTCGCGTCGCTCGAGCTCGGCCTTCGTGTCCGTCTTCTCGCGCCGCTGGCGGATCAGTTCGGCACGGTTCTGCGTGTAGGCGGAGCGCAGTGCCGCGTAATAATCGACGCTGTTCTTCTCGAGATCGTCGAGAGCGAAGATCGTGCGCGACCGGTAATCCACCACGTTCGCGCCATAGCGGCCGATCTGCCACCAATCCCAGTCGACGGCGAGATTGAAGGTGAGAATGCGGAAAGGATCGACCAGGTAGTCCATCATCAGGCCTGTACCGTCACGGGCATTGGACGGTCCGGCGACCGGCAGCATGAGATAGAAGCCGCCGTTTTCCGGCTCGACGCCAGCCCAGACGCCGATCGTCTGGCCGGCATCCGTCTTCGTGCGCTCCAGTCCGAAGCTCGAGGCGACATCGAAGATTCCAGCCAGCCCGATCGTCGAGTTGACGAAGAAACGAGCCATCGTCGTGGCCGCACGATTGGCATCGCCCTGGAAAACCTCGTTGATCGCCGTCACCGGCTCGCCAAGGTTATCGAGAACGTTGCGAACGCCGGTCTGCACCCTCTCCGGCACGAGATCGCGGTACATTACCGCGACGGGACGCAACGCGATGATGTCGACGGCCCGGTTGATCGAGAAGATGAACCTGTTGGGAGTCTCGAGCGGATCCCACACCTCTGCCGCACCCGTGTCCCCACTGGCACACCCGCCGAGCACCGTCCCGGCAAGGGCTACGACCGCTACCGAACGGCGGATGGTGGCGGCCATGGCTCTCCTCACACCGTCGATCATTCACGCAACCCTGGAAAATTCCGTCCCCAAAAGCCCTTGTCGCGCCGGGCTTCATAAGCGAAGCGGCGGTATCCACCGCCGCTAGTGAAAGGAAGTGTCGCATACGATTGCTGCACTTTGAAGAGCGGCGGGGTCAACATCCCCCGCAATGTGGCAAGGCAGTCACATTCTGGCATTTGTCACAGTTGCAAATATAAAGATATGCTTATATTGATAACCCATGGACCATCTGCTCACACTCCTGCGCGCCGCAGCCGAGGACACGCGGCTCAGGATCCTGGCGCTGGCAGCGCGCGAAGACCTGACGGTCAGCGACTATGTCCATGTGCTCGGCCAGAGCCAGCCGCGGGTGTCCCGGCATCTGAAGCTCCTTGTGGAAGCTGGGCTGCTTGAGCGCTTCCGGGAGGCCCAGTTCACGCGCTTCCGTTTGACGGCAGGGGGTGAGGACGGGGCGCTGGTCCAGGAGTTCGTCCGCCGACTGGATCCCAGGAACGCGCGCATTGCCGCCGATCGGGCGCGCCTGGACGCGCTGCAGCAGCGCCGCCAGACGGCGGCGGTGCGTTTCTTCCGCGACAATGCCCAGCGCTGGGACGAGTTGCGCGCCCTGCATGTCGCCGACCGCGAGATCGAGCGGGCGTTGGTGCACCACCTGCCGCTGCGCGCCCGTCGCCTGCTCGATATCGGCACGGGCACGGGACGGCTGCTCGAGGTGCTCGCCCCCAAGGTCGAGCAGGCCGTGGGTGTCGACCAAAGCCGCGAGATGCTGGCCCTCGCGCGAGCCAATCTCGCCCGGGCGGGGATCGACAATGCCGAGATTCGCCAGGGCGATATGTATGCCCTGCCCTTCGAGGCGGAAAGCTTCGACGCGGTCACCATCCATCACGTGTTGCACTATGCAGACGACCCGGCTGCCGCGCTGGCCGAGGCGGCCCGCGTCGTGAAACCGGGGGGCCTCGTGCTGGTGGTCGATTTCTCGCCGCACGATCTCGTCGAACTGAAGCGCGAGCACGCGCACGTCCATCTCGGGTTCGCCGACAACCAGGTGCAAGGATGGCTGCGCAGCGCGGGCCTCAACCCGCTCGAGCCGATTCATTTCCCTGGTCGTCGCCTGATGACCGGTATCTGGCGAGGCGAGCGCGACCACACCGTCCGCACCGTCACGCATCAAGCGGCTGCCGCCGCACATGGAGTTTCACGATGAGTCCCGACACCGGCCCGCTCAGCACGACGAATGCTGCCGAGTTCCCGGCCCGCACCCCACAGCGCCTCGAGGTTTCCTTCGAGTTCTCGCCGCCCAAGACCGAAGCGGCGGAACGGACGTTGTGGGATACCGTGAAGCGGCTGACGCCGCTGCATCCAGCCTTCTTCTCAGTGACCTACGGAGCCGGCGGGTCGACCCGTCAGCGCACGCACGAGACGGTGGCTCGTCTCAAGTCCGAGACAGGCATCGACGCCGCGGCCCACCTCACCTGCGTGGCCGCGACCCAGGGCGAGGTCGACGACATCGCCCGCGCTTACTGGGACGCCGGCATCCGCCATATCGTCGCCCTTCGCGGCGACCCGCCGAGCGGCATGGGCGGCAAGTACGCAGCGCACCCGGGTGGTTACGAGAATGCCGCGGCGCTGGTTGGCGGCCTGAAGCGGATCGGCGATTTCCAGATCAGCGTCGCAGGCTATCCGGAGAAACATCCGGATTCGCCCGATGCGCAGGCCGATCTCGAGAACCTGAAGCGCAAGGTGGATGCCGGTGCGGACCGCTGCATCACCCAGTTCTTCTTCGACGCCGACGATTTCCTGCGCTTTCGCGACCGAGCGACGGCGGCCGGCATCGACGTGCCGATCGTGCCGGGAATCATGCCGGTGTCGAATTTCCAGGGCATCACCAAGATGGCCGGCCTCTGCGGCTCGAGGGTGCCGGGCTGGCTCGCCAACATGTTCGACGGGCTCGACGACGACGCCGAGACGCGCCGCATGATCGCCGCCACCGTTGCCGGCGATCTCTGCCGCCGCCTGCGATCGGAGGGCGTCGAACAGTTCCATTTCTACACCCTGAACCGCGCGGACCTGACGTTCGCGATCTGCCATCTGCTGGGAGTACGTCCGCGATGACACGGGAAGAGAAGGCCGCCCAGCTCCGCGAGATCGGCGGCGAGCGCATCCTGATCAAGGACGGGCCCTACGGCTCGATGATCCAGAGCTACAAGCTGGACGAGGCGGGTTATCGCGGCGGGCCGCAATTCGCCGACCGGCTCGGCAACCACGACCAGAAGGGCAACAACGATCTCCTGAACCTGACGCGCCCCGATATCATCTCGGAGATCTGCAACGCCTACATCGAGGCCGGCGCCGATATCGTGGCGACCAATACCTTCAACGCCAACGCGATCAGCCTTGCCGACTACGGAATCTCCGGCATGGCCCGCGAGATCAACATGGCGGCGGCCAAGCTGACACGCGCCTGCGCCGATGCCGCGACGGCGCGCGATCCCTCGAAGCCGCGCTTCGTGGCGGGCGCGCTCGGCCCGACCAACAAGACCCTGTCGGTCTCGCCGAACGTGAACGATCCCGGCTACCGTGCCGTGACGTTCGACGAGGTTAAAAACATGTACCGCGAGCAGATCGACGGACTGCTCGACGGCGGTGTCGACTTCATCCTGATCGAGACGGTGTTCGACACGCTGAACGCCAAGGCGGCGATCGTGGCCGCCGACGAGGCGGGCGAAGCCCGTGGCGAGGTGCTGCCAGTCATGGTGTCGATGACACTGACCGACCTTGCCGGCCGCAACCTTTCGGGCCAGACGGTCGAGGCGTTCTGGCACTCGGTCCGGCACGCCAAGCCGATCACGATGGGCCTCAATTGCAGCTTCGGAGCGACCGAGCTGCACCCCTACGTGCAGACGCTCAACCCGCAGGTCGACACGATGCTCTGCATCTATCCGAACGCCGGCCTGCCGAACGAACTCGGGGCCTATGACGAACCACCGGAGATGACCGGAAAGCTGGTCCGCGGATGGGCGGAGAACGGCTGGATCAACGTCGTCGGCGGATGCTGCGGCACCACGCCCGCGCACATCAAGGCGATCGCCGAGGCAGTCAAAGGCGTCAAGCCGCGCGCCTGGCACGTCCTGCCGCCGGCGCTGCGGCTCTCGGGAATGGAAGCGGCGAGTTTCTTCTGATGAGCAACATTGAGAACATGGCCGGCGAAATCCCGGCAGTCCAGCGCGCGACGTTCATCAACATCGGCGAACGCACCAACGTCACCGGTTCGGCGAAGTTCAAGAAGCTGATCCTGGAAGGGGACTACACGGCAGCCATCGAGGTCGCGCGCCAACAGGTCGAGAGCGGCGCGCAGATCATCGACGTCAACATGGACGAAGGCCTTCTCGATGCCGAGAAGGCGATGGACACCTATTTGAAGCTGATCGCCTCCGAGCCCGACATCGCCCGGGTGCCGATCATGATCGACAGTTCCAAGTGGAGCGTGATCGAGGCCGGCCTGAAGTGCGTTGCCGGCAAGCCGATCGTCAACTCGATCTCCATGAAGGAGGGCATCGGGCCTTTCATCGAGCATGCCAGAAAGGTCCGCCGCTACGGTGCGGCCGTGGTCGTGATGGCGTTCGACGAAAAGGGGCAGGCCGACACGCAGGCCCGCAAGATCGAGATCTGCGAACGCGCCTACAAGATCCTGGTCGATCAGGTCGGCTTTCCGGCCGAGGACATCATCTTCGACCCCAACGTCTTCGCGGTCGCGACAGGCATCGAGGAACACAACAATTACGGCGTCGACTTCATCGAGGCGACCCGGGAGATCAAGAAGCGCTGCCCCGGTGCCAAGATCTCGGGCGGCGTGAGCAACCTCTCCTTCGCCTTCCGCGGCAACGAGCCGGTGCGCAAGGCCATGCATTCCGTGTTCCTTTACCACGCCATCCAGGCTGGCATGGACATGGGCATCGTCAATGCCGGCCAGCTCGAGGTCTATGACCAGATCCCGCAGGAGCTTCGCGATGCCTGCGAGGATGTCATCCTCAACCGCCGGCCCGACGCGACCGAGCGCATGCTGGAGCTGGCGCCCAAGTACAAGGGCACCGGCGAGGTCGTCGAGACCCAGGACGCGGAGTGGCGGAGCTGGCCGGTCGAGAAGCGGCTGGAGCATGCGCTGGTGAAGGGCATCGACCAGTTCGTCGTTGCCGACACCGAGGAGGCCCGCCAGCAGCTCCCGCGCCCGATCGAGGTGATCGAGGGGCCGCTGATGGCCGGGATGAACGTGGTGGGCGACCTGTTCGGCGCGGGCAAGATGTTCCTGCCCCAGGTCGTGAAGAGTGCCCGCGTGATGAAGAAGGCGGTGGCCCATCTGCTGCCCTTCATCGAGGCGGAGAAGAGCGAGGGCGCGCGCTCCAAGGGCAAGATCGTGATGGCGACGGTCAAGGGCGACGTCCACGACATCGGCAAGAACATCGTCGGCGTGGTCCTCCAGTGCAACAACTTCGAGGTCATCGACCTCGGCGTGATGGTGCCGTTCCAGGACATCCTCAAATCCGCCAACGACAACAAGGCCGACATGATCGGCCTCTCCGGCCTCATCACCCCCTCGCTCGACGAGATGGTGACGGTGGCGGAGGAGATGGACCGGCAGGGCTTCAAGATGCCGCTCCTGATCGGCGGCGCCACGACCTCGAAGGTCCACACCGCGCTGCGCATCGCCCCGCGCTACAAGGGCACGACCGTGCACGTGCTCGACGCCTCTCGCGCCGTCGGCGTGTGCCAGGCGCTGGTGTCCGAGACGTCGGGCCAGACCAGCGATTTCGCAGAGAAGGTGGCCGCAGAGTACGAGGCAATCCGCGTCGAGCGCAGCGGCGGCGGCAAGGACAAGCTCGCTTCCCTGGAGGCGGCGCGCGCCAACGGCTTCCAGATCGACTGGTCGGCCTACGTGCCGCCGAAGCCCGCCGTGTCGGGTATGCGTGTCTTCGCCGAGTATCCGCTGCACGAGCTGGTGGAGCGCATCGACTGGACGCCGTTCTTCCGCGCCTGGGAGCTGGCCGGCACCTATCCCTCGATCCTCGAGGACAAGGTGGTGGGAGAAAGCGCGCGCAAGCTCTACAGCGATGCCCGACGCATGCTGGAGCGCATCGTCCGCGAGAAGTGGCTGACCGCAAAGGGCGTCGTTTCCTTCTGGCCGTGCCGACGCGTCGGCGACGATGTCGTTCTCTACACGGACGAGACCCGCACGAAGGAGCTGTCCCGGCTCTTCTTCCTGCGCCAGCAGGTCGAGAAGCGGGCGGGCCGCGCCAACATGTGCCTCGCCGACTTCATCTCGCCCGACGCAGACTGGATTGGCGGCTTTGCCGTGACGGCGGGCCACGGGATCGAGGAACACCTCGCCCGGTTCCGCGCCGACCACGACGACTATTCGGACATCCTGCTGAAGGCGCTGGCTGATCGCCTGGCCGAGGCCTTCGCCGAGCGCCTGCACGAACGCGCGCGCAAGACCCTGTGGGGCTACGCACCCGACGAGGCACTGTCGAACGACGAGCTGATCCGCGAGAAGTACCGCGGCATCCGCCCGGCGCCGGGCTATCCCGCCTGCCCCGACCACAGCCAGAAGCCCGAACTCTTCCGCCTGCTCAATGCCGGCCAGAATGCCGGCATCACCCTGACGGAGAGCTTCGCGATGCTGCCGACGGCGGCGGTGTCGGGATACTATTTCGCCCATCCCGAGGCGCAGTATTTCGGCGTCGCCCGCATCGGTCGCGACCAGGTCGAGGACTACGCCGCGCGCCGTGGCGTGCCCGTCGAACAGGCCGAAAGGTGGCTGCGCCCCAATCTTGGGTACTGATCCCGTCCTGACCTATGCGCTGGTGCTGGCGGTGGGCTCCATCGCCGGCCTGGTCAGCGGCGTCGTCGGCACGGGCGCGACCGTCATCCTCCTGCCCATCCTCGTGCTCGCGTTCGGGCCGCGCGAGGCCGTGCCGATCATGACGGTCGTGGCTCTCATGTCGAACATCGCCAAGATCATGACCTGGTGGCGCGTGGTCGATTGGCGCGCGACGGCGGCCTATGCGCTGGGCGGCATCCCGGCCGCGGCGCTGGGCGCGCGCACGCTGCTGCTCCTGCCAGAACGCCTGGTCGACGTCGCCCTCGCCCTCTTCTTCCTGGCGATGATCCCCGGCCGGCGCTGGCTCGCGGCGCGCAAGGTCGCCTTGGGGTACATCGGATTGACCGCGGCCGGCGCCGCGATCGGCTTCCTGACCGGCATCGTGGTCTCCACCGGCCCCCTCAGCGTACCGGCCTTCGCCGCGCATGGGCTGGTCAAGGGAGCGTTCCTCGCCACCGAGGCAGCGGGCTCCCTCGCCCTCTACGTTTCCAAGGCCGCGACCTTCCACACGTTCGGCGCCCTGCCTCTCGACATTGTCCTGAAAGGGCTGATTTCCGGCTCTTCCGTCATGGCCGGCACCTGGGCCGCCCGGCTGGTCGTGGAGCGCCTCTCCAGTGCCGCCTTCCAGTATCTGCTCGACGCGGTGATGCTGATCTCGGGCATCACGCTCCTGTTGGCTGCCTTTTCGCGCTGAGCCGCTCCCTCGCCCCGGGGGGCCGTCTTACCCTCAGGAATGGCGTCTCGCCCCCTGCGGCCCAACCGGGTGATGTGCCATACTCCGAGCCGTAAGGAGCCCTTGATGAACAAATGTCTTTCGGCCGTCGCGGCGGCCACCCTCGCCCTCGCCACCGGCGCCTGCATGCAGCAGTCCACGCCGCAGCAGCTCAATTCGGCAAACGCCAATTCGCGCATCTATATCGGGTCGCTGACCTGCAACATCGCTGCCGGCACGGGTTATATCCTCGCCTCCAGCAAGAAGATGGATTGCGTCTTCCTCGCCAAGGACGGCGTCTCGACCGCCCAGTACGACGGCACGATCAACAAGGTCGGCATCGACATTGGCTACACCAAGGCCGTGCACACGATCTGGCGCGTCTACTCGCTGGGCTCCGAGCGGGCGGCGACGCAGCTTTCGGGCACCTATGTCGGCGAGCAAGGGACGGTCGCGGCCGGTGCTCAGGCCGGCGGCAACTGGATCTACGGCGGTCCGAACGCCGAGATCGGCATGGTCGCCTCGGGCATCGTGCAGGACGCCGGCTACAACCTTGCGACCGGCATTGCCGAGATGACCATCCGTCTCAAGCAGTAGGCGCGAGTCCTACGCCGCTCCCGTCGCCGCCTGCAATGGGCAGCCGGCGACGGTGATGCGGTGCATCAGGCGCCGCTCGCCCTGATAGTCGTTCTGCGCGCTATGCCAGGTGGCGCGGTTGTCCCAGAATGCGATCGAGCCCGGGCGCCACTGGAAACGGCTGGTGAAGGCGTCCTGGACGACATGACTGTAGAGGTAGTCGAGCAGCGGCTTGCTGTCCTCCTTGCTCCAGCCCTCGAAATGCACGGTGAAGTCGGCATTGACGTAGAGCGCCTCGCGGCCGCTTAGCGGATGGCGGATCACGACCGGGTGGATCACGTCTCCCACCTGATCGGCGTTGTGAAAAACGAGATCGCCGTGGCGCTGCTTGGCCTTGGCGCCGAAGACATGGGCCGAGGAATGCACGGCGTTGAGGCCGCGCAGCATTTTCTTCAGTCCCTCGGACAAGGCGTCGAAGGCCTTGTAGACGTCCGCGAACAGCGTATCGCCGCCCCGCGAGGGCAACTCGCGCGCCACCAGGATCGACCCCATGGCCGGGATCTGGTCGTAGGTGTGGTCGGTGTGCCAACGCTCGCCGATATTGCGCTGCTGGTCGGGCTCCTTGCGGACCTCTGCGATCTCCGGGTGGCCGGCGACGGGCGTGAAGAAGCGGTTGATGTCGATGTCGCCCCAGCGGCGCGCAAAGGCAATGTGCTGCTCGGGCGTGATCTTCTGGTCGCGGAAGAAGATGACGCCGTGCTCCACGAAGGCGCGCTGGATCTCGTCCCACTGGCGGTTGCTCAGCTTGTTGAGATCGACGCCGAGAACTTCCGCGCCGCAGCCGGACAGCTTCTGGACCTGGACCGAATCGTAGGACATGCCGCACCTCCGGCCGAAGCCTAGCGCGCCTGAACGCCCAGCAACAGCAGGGCAATCGAGAGGGTGAAGACGCTGGCGGCGGTCGAGATCACGACCGCGTTGGTCGCCCGCCCGACCCCGACGCCGTACATCTGGGCGATCAGGTAGACGTTGGCGCCCGCCGGCAGCGCCGCATTGAGCGTGGCCACCATGAGCCACAACGGATCGAGCGGGAAGACGTAGCGCCCGATCAGCCAGACCAGCACCGGCAGGACGGCAAGCTTGAAGGCCGACGCCACCGCGGCCGGCTGCCAGTGGCCCTTGAGGCCGACATGCGCCAGCGAAGCGCCGACCATGATGAGGCCGCAAGGCGGTGCCGCCACGGCCAGGGCGACAAGGATCCGGTCGGCGAAGCCCGGCAACGAGATGCCCGTATGCGCCGTGATCTCGGCCCATAGCAGGCCCGCGAAGATGGCCGGGATCACCGGATGCTTGACCATGGCGAAGGCCGCGCCACCCAGCCGGCTCAGGAGCCTGCCGCGGGAGTTCCCCTGTCCGTCCATTTCCATCAGGAAGCAGGAAAAGGTGAGCAGGATCAGCGAATGGACGCTGATGATCATCAGCAGCGGGACGAGACCGTTCTCGCCGAACGCATAGGTGATGAAGGGGATGCCGATGCCGACCCCGTTCGAGAAGGTACCGGACAGGGCGAACATGGCCTGGTCGCCCAGCCGCATCCCCTGCAGCCGGCCCAGCAGCATCAGCACGCCGTAGAGCAGCAGCACGCCACTGAAGAAGGCGAGCAGGACAAAAGGCTCCAGCGTCTCCAGCCGCACCTTGGCCATCGAGCGGAAGAGCAGCGCCGGGAAGAGAACGTGGAAAGTGACCGCCGTGAAGCCGCGCAGGCCTTCCGGCGTCAGCAGGCTCGAGCGGCCGATCAGCCAGCCGACCAGCACCATGCCGAAGACCGGTACGATGATGTCGACGATCGCGCTCATGCGCCGGAGACGCGCCGCTCCCGCGACGCGTTACTGGTCTTTCTGCACGGTGCGGGCCCTCGCGCCTCGGGAAGCGCTGCTGCCCGCCTGCCCATGTGAGACGCCCTACGCCGCCATCGCGAGGTTGCTGTAGCGGGTCAGGTGATGCTGCTGGTTGCCGAACATCAGGTCGATCATCGTCAGCCGCTTGAAGTAATGGCTGACCGACAGTTCGTCCGTGACACCCATGCCGCCATGCATCTGCACCGCGCTCTGGCCGCAGAACTTGCCGGACTTGCCGATCTGGACCTTGGCCCCAGAAGCGGCCTTGGCACGCACCGTCGGATCCTTGTCGTCGATCTTCAGCGTGGCCATCAGCGTCATCGACCGCGCTTCCTGCGCGTTGGTGAAGCAGTCGACCATGCGGTGCTGCAGGACCTGGAACTTGCCGATCGGCACGCCGAACTGCTTGCGGGTCTTGATGTATTCGAGCGTCGCCGCATTGATCGCGTCCATGCAGCCCGTCGCTTCGGCGCACAGGGCGACGATGGCGCGGTCCACCGCCGCCTCGACCAGCGGGAATGCCTCGTCGACCTTGCCGAGGACTGCGTCGGCCCCGACCGAGACCTTGTCGAACGTCAGCTCGGAAGCGCGCAGCGCGTCCTGGGTCGGGTAGTCTCGGCGGGTGATGCCCTTGGCCTTGGCGTCGACCACGAACAGGGTCAGGCCCTTGGGCTCGCGCGCCGAACCGCCGGTGCGGGCCAGCACGACGATCTCGTCGGCCGAAGCGGCGTTGTAGACCACGCCCTTGTGGCCGGACAGCGACCAGCCTGCGCCTTCCTTGGTCGCCTTGAGCGACACGTCCGCGAGATTGTAGCGGCTCTGGCGCTCCAGCCACGCAAAGGCGAACTGCTTCTTGCCCTCGATCATCGGCGCCAGCAGCGCTTCCTTCTGGGCCTGCGAACCGGCATGCGCGATCAGCCCGCCGCCCAGCACGACCGTGGGCAGGAACGGCTCGAGCACGAGGCCTTTGCCGAACTGCTCCATGACGATCATCGTCTCGACCGGGCCGCCGCCGAAGCCGCCATCCTCTTCCGAGAACGCCATGCCGAGCCAGCCGAGCTCGGCCATCTGCGCCCAGTTCTCCGGCAGCCAGCCGCGCTCGCTCGCGGCGATCTTTCGGCGGTTCTCGAACGTGTACTTGTCGCGAACGAAGCGCTCCGCGGCTTCCTGCAGCTGCTTCTGCTCGTCGGAAAGGGACAGATCCATCTTGCTCCTCCGGAATTCTTGCTGGGACTTATAGCCTTCGTCAGAGGCCCAGCACCATCTTCGACACGATGTTCTTCTGGATCTCGGTGCTGCCACCATAGATCGAGGTCTTGCGCATGTTGAAATAGCGCGGCGCGGCCGGCACGGCGTGATCCGGGCCGATCGGCGTCTCGTTGGTGTCGTGGAACAGCATGCCCGGCTGGTAGGGCTGCGCATATTCACCCACCGCTTCCATTGTCAGCTCGGCAATACGCTGCTGGATTTCGGAACCGCGCACCTTGAGGGTGGACACCTCCGGCCCCGGCGCACCGCCTTGGGCCATCGTCGAGAGCACGCGCAGCTCGCTCATCTCGAGCGCCTGCACCTGAAGGTCGACATCGGCGATCTGGGCCGTGAAGGCCGGATCGTCGGCCAGGGTGGCGCCATTCTGCGGTTCCAGCCGGGCGATCTGGCGCAGCACCGAGACGCCGCGCTTGGAGGCGGGCACTTCGGCGATGCCCAGCCGCTCGTTGGCGAGCAGGAACTTGGCACAGGTCCAGCCTTCGTTCTCCTTGCCCACGAGGTTCCCGACCGGGACCTTCACATTGTCGAAGAACACGTCGTTCACGTGGTGTGCGCCGTCGGTCATGATGATCGGCCGCACGGTGACGCCCGGCGTCTTCATGTCGATCAGCAGGAACGAGATGCCCTCCTGCGGCTTGGCCTCGGTGTTGGTCCGCACCAGGCAGAAGATCCAATCGGCCCAATGGGCGAACGAGGTCCACGTCTTCTGGCCGTTGACGACGTAGTGGTCGCCCTCGCGCACGGCGCGGGTGCGCAGGTTGGCGAGGTCGGATCCCGCACCGGGCTCGGAATAGCCCTGGCACCAGGCCACTTCGGAACTGCGGATCCCCGGCAGGAAGCGTTCCTTCTGTTCGTCCGACCCAAACGTGTAGATGACGGGCCCGACCATCTTCGGCCCGAACGGCAGGATGCGCGGCGCGCCTTCCTCGGCCAGCACGTTCTCGAACAGGAATCGCTGCGTCACGTCCCAGCCCGGACCGCCGAACTTCTTCGGCCACGTGTAGGCCAGCCAGCCCTTCTTGCCGAGGGCCTGCTGCCAGACCATGTGGTCGTCGCGATCGTAGTGCTTGCCGGAGAAGGTCTTGGCCTTCGTCGCGGGCGACAGGTTATCGCGCGCGAAGGCACGCACCTCGTCGGCAAACGCCTTGTGTTCAGGCTTGAGCGACAGGTCCATCTAGAGCCCCAAAACCATCTTGCTGATGATCCCCTTCTGGATCTCGTTGCTGCCACCGTAGATCGTGGTCTTGCGCGTATTGAAATAGCGCGGCGCGGCAAGATGCGCGTATTCCGGTCCGACCGGCTCCTCGTTCGAGCCCTGCCACAGAAGGCCCGGAAGGTACGGCGCGGCGTATTCGCCGACTGCCTCCAACGTGAGCTCCGTGATGCGCTGCTGGATCTCCGAACCGCGGATCTTGAGGCCCGACACTTCGGGGCCGGGTTGGCCGCCCTGCGCCATCTGCGACAGCACGCGCAGCTCGGTGAATTCGAGCGCGGTCACCTGGATCTCGAGGTCGGCGATCTTCTCGGCGAAGCTCTGGTTCTCGATCAGCGGCTTCCCGTTGTCCTGCTCGGCGCGGGCGATGTCCTTCAGCGCTTCGACTCCGCGCTTGGACTGCGGTACGGCGGCGATGCCCAGCCGCTCGTTGGCCAGCAGGAACTTGGCGCAGGTCCAGCCCTCGTTCTCCTTGCCCACGAGGTTCTCGACCGGGACCTTTACGTTGTCGAAGAACACCTCGTTCACCTCGTGGCCGCCGTCGGCCATGATGATCGGCTTCACGGTGATGCCCGGCGTCTTCATGTCGATCAGCAGGAACGAGATGCCCTCCTGCGGCTTGGCCTTGGAATCGGTGCGGACGAGGCAGAAAATCCAGTCGGCCCAGTGGCCCATCGTGTTCCAGGTCTTGGACCCGTTCACGACATAGTGGTCTCCGTCCTTCTCCGCCTTGGTGCGCAAGCTCGCGAGGTCGGATCCCGAGCCCGGCTCGGAATAGCCCTGGCACCACCAGACAGTGCTCTCGCGTATAGCCGGGAGATACTTCTCCTTCTGCGCCTCGGTGCCGAACGTGTAGATCACCGGGCCGACCATCTTGGTGCCGAACGGGATGATGCCCGGCGCATATTCCTCGGCGCAGATGTTCTCGAAGATGTAGCGCTGGGCCGGCGTGAAGCCCGGACCGCCATGCTTCTTCGGCCACGTGTAGACCAGCCAGCCCTTTTTCCCGAGTGCCTGCTGCCAGCGCATGTAATCGTCGCGGATCAGGTGCTTGCCGTTCTTCACCTTGTCGCGGACGTCCGCGGGCAGGTTGGCCCGCACGAAAGCGCGCACCTCGTCGGCGAATTTCTGCTCTTCGGCAGTGAATGCGAGATCCATCGAACCCCTCCCTCGCGGGTGTTTCGGTTTGGCCGGATATTAGCCACGCGCCGAACACGGACAAGCGGCACTGTGCCGGATCGCGGCTGATAGCGCCGCGACGCGAAACGAATTTACGTAGATGGAAACTTACGTCACGGCATTTCGCCGGGCGTCAGGGCATAGGAAGCAGGCGGAAAGGAAAAGACCGCCCCCTCCCAGCCAAGGTCGCCCCGCTCGAGCCGGGCCCGGTTGCCACGCGCCACTGTCGCGTAGAGGCTCAGCGCCTCCACCTCGTCCAGGCCCGCCGTGTCGCGGCCCAGATGCCTGGCAAACAGCACGTTGCGCAGCGAGCGCACCGTCGAGGGATCCCAGATCGACACGTTCATCTCGGAATGCCCCTTCAAGGACAATGCATGCAAGTTGCAGGAGCCGATCGTCGCCCAGGCATCATCGACCAGCATCAGCTTTGCATGCACGTAGGTTGCCCGCCGGCGTCCCTCGACGAGATGCGCCAACCCGGCGACCGTGAATGCGGGATGCCGGCCGAGCGCCTCGAGACTGTCGAAGCGGCCGCGCTGCGCCGGATTCTGCCTCGCCGCGTAGACATAGACCTCGGGTATCGCGGGCACGAGCAACACGATCTGCACGCCGCGTTGCAGCGCCCCCAGCAGGTGGTCCGCCACCTCCGGGATCGGGATCGCCTGGTTTTCCAGGTAGATGGTGCGCCGTGCGGCATCGATCGCCCGTTTGTACTGCTCCAGGACGGACTGCTCTCCGGCCGCGACATCGAAGCGATGGGCGTCGGGCGCCGGCTGCCCGTCCCTGTAGCGGCCGGCATGCAGCATCCGCTCGACCTGCACCCGGCTGGCGCCGCGAGGACGCGACGCGACGACGGGAAACGGCAAGCTGTCGTCGGCCCCGTTCGCCCACCGACCGTCGCCCTCGAAGCGCTCGCTGGCCTCGTTCCAGCGCTGGACGAAATTGTGATGCACGTCGGTCGCCGAGGGGCCCGTCACCTCGACATAGGCATCGTGATGATCCCGGACCGCCTTTGCCGTGAGGTTGAAGCCGCCGACAAATGCCGTCTCGGCCGGCGTTGCGGCATCGACGATCCAACTTTTCTGGTGCTGGCAGAAGATCGTCGCCGTCCGGTCCCAACGGATCTTAACTCCGGAGCCGCGCTTTGCGAGCAGGGCATGGTCGGACGGGCTGCCGCTCATCAGCCGACCGTAATGCTCGCTCTCGGGATTCGGCCGCCAGGCCAGCAACCGCACGTCCACGCCCCGGCGGGCGACGCGATCCAGCTTGTCGAACAGGCTTTCCCCGCCAGGAAAGGTGAAATCGTCGGCATAGAAGGCGACCGTCAGCCAGACGCTGCGGCGGGCGGCCTCGACGGCATCCCCGATCCGGCCGAAGACATCCGCGCCGTCCACCATGGGCCGCACGAGGTTGCCGTCGCGTGCGGGATAAGAGCAAGGCGCGGCGGGTGGGATATGGTCCGCCGACATCAAGACGGAACGATCAACGCCTTGTCGGCCTTCAGCCTGTCGATGTCGGCCTCGCTGATGCCGGCCTCGCGCAGCACGTCTGCGCCGTCCTCGCCAACGCGTGGCGCATGGCGCCGGAACTCGACCTTTGTCTTCTCGAAATCCAGGGGGCTGGCGAAGGTGACGATCGGCCCTTCCGTCGGATGCTCGCGCTCGGTGAAGAAGCCCGTCGCCTTCAGGTGCGGGTCGTCCATCAGCTCCTCGAGCGTGCGCACCGGCATGGCCGGTATGTCCGCCTTGTCGAACATCTCCAGCCATTCCTCGGTCGTGCGGTCCTTCAGAAGCGTGTCGAGCACTTGGTAGAGTTCGCTGAAATGCTTCGCCCGCTCCATGCGGTCGACGAACTTCTTCTCCTTGGCGAGATCGGGCCGCTCCGCCAGCTCGAAGAACCTGATCCAGTGTGCGTCGGTGTAGGGCAGCGCGCAGATATAGCCGTCCTTCGTCGGGAACGGATGGCGGAACTTGTTGATGATGCGGTCGTAGCCCATGGGGGCGCGCTCAGGGTTCCAGGTGGCCCCGAACAGATGCTCGGTCAGCCAGAACGAGGCCAGCGTCTCCAGCATCGGCACCTCGATCATCTGCCCCTCGCCGGTGCACTTGCGATGGTACAGCGCACCGAGCACGGCGATGCAGAGATGCAGTCCGGTCGTCTTGTCGGCGATCAGGCTCGGCATGAAGCGCGGCGGCTCGCCGTCTACCCGGCTCTGCAGCGAGGCTGCCCCCGAGACGCCCTGCACGAGGTCGTCGAAGGCGGGCTTGTGGCCGTAGGGACCCTTGCGCGCATACCCGAGCGAATAGGCGTAGATGATCGAGGGATTGATCTTCTTCAGATCCTCGTATCCCAGTCCGAGCCTCTCGATGGCCTGCGGCCGGCTGTTGTGGATGAAGATGTCGGCCGTGCGGATCATGTCCTTCAGGACAGCGCAGGCCGCCGGCTTCTTGAGGTCGAGGCAGATCGAGCGCTTGTTGCGGTTGGCCGCCATGTAGATCGGCCCCATGCCCGGGGAGTTGCCGAGGCTGCCGCCCGAAGCGCGAAGAAGGTCGCCTTCCGGTGGCTCGACCTTGATCACGTCGGCGCCCATATCGGCCAGATGCTGCGTGGCAAACGGCCCCAGCAACACAGCCGTCAGATCTATCACCCGTACGCCTTGCAACGGTCCCGGCATTTCCTGTTCCCCGATCTGCGCGTTGATTGAAGCGGACCGTGCCATCGGCCTTTGCGAAATGGTAGTCCTACAGTAACACCTTCGTGCCGGGCGCATCGCAGGGCGATGGGCTGGGCTCAACATCTGGAACGTGGGGACGGCAATGGCTGGTGCGCTGGACGGGCTGCTTGTGGTGAGTGTGGAGCAGGCGGTGGCCGCACCCTATTGCGCCGCCCGGCTGGCCGATGCCGGCGCCCGCGTCATCAAGATCGAACGGCCCGAGGGCGATTTCGCCCGCGGCTACGATGCATATGTCCACGGACAGTCGAGCTACTTCGTCTGGCTGAACCGCGGCAAGCAATCCCTCACCCTCGACTTCAAGGCGCAGGAAGACCTCGCCCTGCTGCACCGGCTGATCGCCAGGGCCGACGTCCTGATCCAGAACCTGGCACCGGGCGCGGCCGAGCGGGCGGGGTTCGGCTCCGCCGCCATGCGAGCGGCCCACAAGAAGCTCATCACCGTCGACATCTCCGGATATGGCGATCACGGCCCCTACAGGAACCGCCGTGCCTACGACCTGCTGGTCCAGGCGGAGAGCGGGCTGGCCTCGATCACCGGCACCGAGCATGCGCCCGGCCGCGTCGGCATTTCGGCCACCGACATCGGCACGGGAATGTATGCCCATGCCGCCGTGCTCGAGGCGTTGATCGCTCGCGGCCGCACCGGCGAGGGACGCGCCATCTCGGTCTCGCTCTTCTCCTCGATGGCGGAATGGATGACCGTCCCGCTCCTCGGCATGGAATATTCGAACTACGAGTGGCCGAGGCTTGGCCTGACCCACCCCTTCATCGCGCCCTACGGCGTCTATCCGACCGCGGACAAGGTGCCGATCCTGATCTCGATCCAGAACGATCGGGAATTCGAGCGACTCTGCCACGGCGTCATCGACCGGCCGGGCCTCGAAAAGGACCCGGACTATGCGACCGGCAAGGCGCGCAATGCCCGCCGCGACGATACCAACGCCATCGTGGCCACGAGCTTCGCCGCGCAGACATTCGCCGATCTCTCCGCCCGCCTCGATGCTGCGCAGATCGCCTGGGCACGGGTCAGCGGCGTGAAGGACCTGACCACGCATCCGCAGCTGCGCCGGACCGGCTTCAACTCGATCGACGGCAAGGACGTCTCGATCCCGGCGCTGGCCGCGTCCTACACCGGCGAGCCCGAGCGGCTGGGCGACGTGCCGGCGCTCGGTCAGCACAGCGCGCAGATCCGCAAGGAGTTCGCCGCCTGATGTCGAAAGGGCTGACGGGCCGCCTCCTGCAAGGAGCAAGGCTCGCGGCATACGGCGCCGCCTACTTCTTCGCTGCGGGCGCCTTCATGAGCTACTGGCCGGTGTGGCTGCGCGACCGCGGCGTCACCGACACGGAGATCGGCACGCTCTTCATGTCGCGCCAGCTCGTGTCGATGGTGGCAACGCTGTCGGTGGGCTGGATCGCCCACAGGCTGGGAGGGCCGCGCGGCGTGATGGTGACGCTCGGCATCTGCGCCGTCGTCATGATCGGCGCCTACGATTTCTCCCACACCTTCCTCACGATCTTCATCGTGACGATGATCTGGGGCTTCATGTGGTCGCCGCCCCTGCCCCTGTACGACGGCCTGTTGGTGACGGAGACGCGCCGGCATGGGCTGGACTATGCGCGCGTGCGCATGTGGAGTTCGGTCGCCTTCATCGCCGGCACTTTCGTCGCTGGCGTGGCGGTCGAGCGCTACGGCCCGCCCTGGGTCCTGTATGTGGGGCTTGCCAGCATCGTCCTGCTGGCGCCGGCTGCGCTGTTGCTGCCCGCGAACGCGACGCGCATCCCGGAAACCGGTCCTCACGAACACGCCTCTTTCAGGGTGGCCGACCTGCTGCGCAGGCCAGCTTTCCTGCTCTTCCTGGTCGCGGCGGGCCTGTGCTCGGCCAGCCATTCGGTGCTCTACAGTTTCGGCACGCTGACCTGGCGTGCCGCCGGCATCGACGAGGTGACGATCAGCGCCCTCTGGGCCGAGAGCGTGGCCATCGAGATCGTCCTCATGCTGTTCGGCGGCTGGTTGCTGGCCCGCATCGGCGTCTGCGGGTTGATCGGGCTGGGCCTCGGCGCCGGCATCGTGCGCTGGACAGGCATGGCTTTCACGACCGAACTGTGGGCGCTCGTCCTGCTGCAGGCGCTCCATTCCTGCACCTTCGCCGCCGCCCATCTCGGCGCGATGGCCTTCATCCAGCGCGCGCTGCCGGTACATGGCGCCGCCATCGGCCAGAGCCTCTATTACGCGCTGGGCACCGGTGCCACGCAGGCGCTGGTGTTCCAGTTCTCGGGCCTGCTCTACTCCGAGTACGGGCAGCGCGCCTTCCTCGGCATGACCGTGGTCAGCAGCATCGGCATGTGCGCCGTGCTGCTGCTCGCGAGGGTCTGGAAAGGCGGCCTTCTGGTCGGCGACTCCGTCAGCGCGACCGGCCGCGCGCGGTGACCGGCCAGATCTCGACCAGAGTGTCGCCCTTCACGACGTGGAAGCTCTCGTAGAGGTTGACGGTCGGGTCGCAATGCGGCGGCGTCAGCACCACCTGGTCGCCCAGCTTGGGCGCCGGCTTGCCATCGGGCGCGATCACCGCGAGATGCTCGTCGCCCATGAAGCGCGTCGTCGCCCCCTCGACGGCCCCCTTCAGGATCATCGGCGGGCCCTTCTCCGTCGCCATCGCCTTGAGGCCGGCATCCACCGTCACCATGCCGGGCGTGTTGGCGCTGACGACGCGGGAGTCGATCTGCAGCGCCTGCTCGAAGGTCGGCCGGTCGAGGCCGCGCAGGTCGCAGACGTTGTAGTCGTGGTCCATGAAGACATAGGATCCGACCTGCAGCTCGGTGAAGACGCCGAGCTTGGCATCGATATAGTGGGTGCCGGTGCCCGAGCCGGTGACGATGGCCGGCTTCAACCCCGCTTCCTCCAGCTTGGCCAGGATGCCCTTGAGGTAGTCGGTGCGCTCCTCGATCTCGGCGGTACGCTGCTTGAAGTTGACGATGTGCTGGTGGCGGCCGCAATAGAACTGGACGCCGGCGTATTTCAGCGACTTGAGCTTCGCGATCTTCCCGACAAGGTCCACGGTCGCATCCGGCGACGCCGTGCCGGTACGATGGATGCCGGGATCGATATCGACGACGACAGTCAGTGGCTTGCCGGCCTTCGCCGCCGCCGCCGCGAGGGCTTCGGCGTTGTCCGGATGGTCGACGACCAGCATCAGGTCGCCGACCTTCGCATTCAGCGCAACGAGCCGATCGATGGCTTGCGGCGTCACGACCGGCGAGGTGATGTGCAGGCTCTCGATTCCCGCCTCCGCCAGCGCTTCCGCCTCGCCGAGTTTCGCGCAACACACGCCCAGTGCGCCGGCAGCGATCTGACGACGCGCGATGTCGGCCGACTTGTGCGTCTTGGAATGGGGACGCAGCTTGACGTTGTGCGCCTTCGCGAAAGCGGCCATCTCCGCGATGTTGCGGTCCAGCATGTCGAGGTCGAGCACCAGCGCGGGGGTGTTCAGCGCCCCCCGCGATCCCTGCTGGCCGATGAGATGCCCGTGCAGGCGCTGCGCTTCGCTCGTCATTTGTCTGCTACTCCATCCTGAAGGTGTCGCACGACCATGGCTTCGCCGGTCGTGCCGCGATTGACGCCGGCGCTCTTCATGAAGGTGCTGTCGCGGCCCATGCCCCAGAGCGCCACGCCCTGGGCCAAAAGCCCGCCGTCCACCTTCACCGTCTCGCCGGTGATGAACCTTGCCTCGTCCGAACACAGGAACGCCGCGACGTCGGCGATATGCTCGGGCTCTCCGCGCTCCGGCCAGGGCTGCTGCGTAAGCTGCTTCTCGAACTTCTCGGGCCGGCCGCGATGGACCAGAGGCGTCGAGATCACGCCGGGCGCGATGCCGACGACGCGGATGCGGGCCGGGGCAAGCTCGGTGGCGACGTTCCCGATCAGGCTGATGCACGCGGCCTTGGCGGCCGAATAGGCATGACTGCCGCAGCCCCCGACCATGCCAGCTATGGATGCCGTGACCAAAATCACGCCGCCCCTCCCATGCCTCTTCATGGCCTCCGAGGCATGCTTCATCCCGAGGAACACCGAGCGTGCGAGCACGGCAAAGGTATAGTCCCAATCCTCGGCACTGGTCTCGCCGATCGGGCCGAAGGCGCCACCGACGCCGGCGTTGAGGAAAGCGATGTCGAGCCGGCCGAAGCGGCGCTCGGCTTCGTCCACCAGGGCTGCGACGTCCTCTTCCTTCGACACGTCGCAGCGCAGGAAGCGGACGGACTCGCCATGTCCCGCTGCCCTAGCGACGGCAAGGGTCTCCGCGCCGTTGGCCTCGTTCAGGTCGGCAATCAGCACCCTCGCCCCTTCGGCCAGGAATCGCAGGACAGTGGCGCAGCCGATACCGCTCGCACCGCCCGTCACGATGGCGACCCTGCCGGTCAGTCGTGTCATCCTGAACTGCCCTCCGCGTTCATCGTGGGCGTGGCCGCGGTTCGAGGCAAGCAGGCCCCTCATGCGATCTCGATCACGCCTTCGCCGCCGGCATAGAGCCTGTCCACCAGCGCCTTGCGCCGCTCCAGCGTGGCGCGCTGGTTGATGTAGCCCTTGTCGGTGATCTCGTGGCCATCGACCTGCGGCGGCTCCTCCATGAGGAGGACGCGCCTGACCTGCATCGACGAGCCGCGGCTCTCGCCGTTCATCTTCGCCAGCCCCTGCCGGACGGTACCCACCACCGCCGGGTGGGCCAGCAGCTCGGCTGTCGACAGTCGCGCGCCCTCGTCGTCGGCCAGACGTCGGCAGGCGGCAATGTTGGGGAACCCCAGAAGCCCCACATATTCGCGGTCCTGGCCGCAGACCACGGCGTCCTGCAGCACCGGCGAGGCGGCGGCGATGGCGGTCGTGCGCAGGGTGCCGACCAGTACGAAGGTGCCGCTGGTGAGCTTGAAATCCTCGACCACGCGACCATCGAAGACGATCCCCTGGCTGGGATCCTGGGGATCGACGAAACGTCCGGCATCGCCGATCTTGTAGAAGCCCTCCTCGTCGAACATCTGTGCGGTCAGCTCCGGCTGACGGTAGTAGCCCGGCGTCACGATCACGCTCTTCAGCCGCAACTCGTAGCGGCCAGGCTCGCCGGTCGGCACCATCTTGAGGCTGACGCCCGGATAGGGCAGTCCGACGAGGCCGACACGCTCCGATGCCCAGTGCACCGTCGTCGCGGTCGGCGCCGTCTCGGTCGACCCCCAGCCGGTCACGAACGGGATGCGATAGCCCGTATGCTTCACCGCAAGCGCCTCCATGCGCTCGTAGAGGTCGTTGGGCAGGGTGGCGCCGCCGTAGGACAGCACATTGATGTTCTGGAAGAAGCGCCTGGCGAGAGCGTCGTCCTTCTCCAGCGCGGTGGCGAGCATCGCGTAGCCCGCAGGCACGTTCGAGAAGGACGAAGGCGAGACCTCGCGCAGGTTGCGCAGCGTCTCCTCGAACAGGCCGGGCAGCGGCTTACCGTCGTCGATCCAGGTCGTACCACCCTCGGCGAGATTGCCCTGGAAGGTCGCGTTGCCTCCCATCGTGTGGTTCCACGGCAGCCAGTCGAGCATGACCGGCGCCGGCGCGTCTGGCTTGCGCACGCGTGACATGCTCATCATGGCGACGTTGGCGCACATCATCTCCTGGGTGTTCATGACCGCCTTGGGCATACCCGTACTGCCCGAGGTGAACAGGAACTTGCCGACCGTCTTCGGTTCGATCATCGCAATCGACCGCGCCACGGCGTCGGTCGGTCGCGTGGCGGTCAGTTCGCTCCAAGGCAGCGATTGCAGGCCCGGCGGCGCCTTCTCGACATGCACGAGGGTCACCCCGTCCAGCGGCAGGGCGGCGAGCGCACGCGCGTAGATTTCGCCATTCTGCACGAAGACGAGGCCGGGCTTCACCAGGTCGAACACGTATTTGAGCTTGGCGTGGTCCTGGCTCATCACCGAATAGGCGGGCGAGACCGGCGCGACGGGTGCGCGTGCCTGCATGGCCGCGATCGTCAGCAGCGCGAACTCAATCGAATTGGACGACAGGATCATCGCCGGCCTGTCGGGCCCGAACCCGCGGTCGAGCAGCGCCTGCGTCACGGCGTCGATCTGCTTCTTCGCTTCTCCGTAGGTGACTTTCATCCAGTCGCGGTCGGGCCCGCGGCGCTGGGCGAGCCAGAGCCGGTCCGGCGCCTCGGACGCCCATTTGGCCACCAGTTCGGGGATGTGGCGCGCATAGGGCTTCAGCTTGTGGTTCGATTGCAGAACCACGGTGCCGTCGGCACGCCGGTCGACCGAGATGTCCCGGCTCAGGAATTCGACCGGCTTGAAGGGAACCTGCATGACGCTGTCCAACACGCGACCTCCCCCTTGGGTGGGAAGACGATTTACGGTCGTCCGCCGGACCGGGGCAAGGGAGCGTTGGGATCGTGTCGCCTGAAGGCCCGGGCCAGAGGGTCTGTCCAAGCGGTGACGGCAAGCCGGCGACGGGATCCCTGCATCTTTGCAGTCGCGCCATTGTCTGCCTCGCCGCAAAGGCAGGGGCGCCCCTCCGCCTACCGGCGAGGGTTTCCACACCTGGTTCCGTGCGCCGCCCGGCTCACCTTCGTGCGGAAATCGAGCGGCCGTGGACAGGCGCGGTGGCTGACCGAAGCGACAACGGGCGGCGCGACAAAATTCGCCCAGCGGACCGGTTGCTGCGCCTGAATGCCCGTTCACATCGGACGGGTTTTCGGCCAAAGTCCGCCGCAGCACCAAGGGAGAGAATGATGGATTTCGAATACTCGGACCGCACGAAGGAGCTGCAGGAAAAGCTCCTCAAGTTCATGGACGAGGTGATCTACCCCGCCGAATCGGTCTACGAGGAACAGCTCAACAGTGCCAAGGACCGCTGGCAGCTGCCGCCGGTGATGGAAGAGTGCAAGGCCGAGGCGAAGAAGCGCGGCCTGTGGAACATGTTCCTTCCGGCCGACCGCGACAGCGGCGACACGCACGGCACGATGGGCCTCAGCAATCTCGAGTATGCGCCGCTTTGCGAAATCCTGGGCCGCTCCTCCATCGCCTCCGAAGCCACCAATTGCTCGGCGCCCGACACCGGCAACATGGAAGTCTTCGCCCGTTACGGCTCCAAGGAGCACAAGGAGAAGTGGCTGAAGCCGCTGCTCAACGGCGAGATCCGCTCCTGCTTCGCCATGACCGAGCCGGCGGTCGCTTCGTCCGACGCGCGTAACGTCGAGTGCCGCATCGAGAGCGACGGCGACAGCTACGTGATCAACGGCCGCAAATGGTGGTCGTCCGGCATGGGCGATCCCCGCTGCAAGGTCATCATCCTGATGGGCAAGAGCGACCCGAACGCCCCGGCCTATCGCCAGCAGTCGATGATCGTCGTGCCGCGCGACACTGCCGGCATCAAGATCGTGAAGATGCTGCATGTGTTTGGCTACGACGACGCGCCGCACGGGCACGCCGAAGTGATCTACGACAATGTCCGCGTGCCGAAGTCGGCCATCCTTCTCGGCGAAGGTCGCGGCTTCGAGATCGCGCAGGGTCGCCTGGGTCCCGGCCGCATCCATCACTGCATGCGTGCCATCGGCGTCGCCGAACGCGCCCTCGAGATGGCGATCAAGCGTGCCAAGAGCCGCGTGGCCTTCGGCCAGCGGATTTCGGAAATGGGTGTCACCAAGGCCCACGTCGCCGACATGCGCATGGAGATCGACATGGCCCGCCTGCTGGTCCTCAAGGCCGCCTGGGCGATGGACAAGTACGGCAACAAGGAAGCCCGCCAGCAGATCGCGATGATCAAGGTCGCCGTGCCGAATATCACCTCGAAGGTGGTCGACCGCTGCCTTCAGCTCCACGGCGCGGGCGGCGTCAGCCAGGTCTTCAAGCTGGCCAGCATGTACGCCCACCAGCGCACGCTGCGCCTGGCCGACGGTCCGGACGAGGTCCATCGCGATCAGGTCGGCCGTCTCGAGATCGCCAAGTACAACTGATCCAGCGACGTCGAACCGTCCCTTGACGGACGGCAACGGGGCGCGATCCTTCGGGATCGCGCCCTTTTTCTTGGGGCGCGACCGGTGCAGGGAGAGGCCGTGGAAAACCCGAAGAAGAATCCGCATGTGGCGGAGCATCTCGCAAACGAGCGCACGCTGCTCGCCTGGATCCGCACCTCGATCGCGGTCATGACGCTGGGCGTCGCCATCAATCGCTTCGCGCTTTTCCTGATGGAAATCCACCAGGTCCTTCCCGAAGTGCGCCACCTTGCGAACCGCCATGTCGAGAAACTCGGCGTCGGTCTTGTCGTGCTGGGCATCGCGATGCTGATCGGCGCGACCTGGCACTATCTCCAGGTCGCCCGCACGATCGACTCGGATACGTACCGCCCGGCCACCCGCGTGATGGTGGCAACCTCGCTGATCGTCATGGCGATGGGCGGTTCGGCGCTGGTCTGGCTCTTCTAGCGACGCTTCCGCATCCACGACCGCGACTCATCTCGCGGCTCGTCTCTCCCTGCGTTTCGATTGGCGGACGAAAGGCGCGGCAGCGACCAGCCGGAGCTTTCGCCGCCCCGCCCGAACGATGCGACTTGACCTTGCGCACCGCCCGTCCTCCTCTGCCTCCTCCGCGAGCGGCAGGCATGAAGACAGGCGAACGAGCGCGCCACCTACAAGCCGTCGGGGAGGAAAAGGGAAGAGATGACAGCCCCCGTCGTCGACACGTCAGATTCGCTTTCCCGCTACATCCCGTCCCGCACGATCCGCGGCTTCGGCCTTGCCGTGGTCTCGGGCATTTTCTTCACCTTCCTCAACGGTTCGGTGAAGGAGCTGGCGAGCGAAATGCCGCCGCTCTTCGTCGCCTGGGGACGCTGGGTCGCCGGCGTCGTACTGATCGCGCCCTGGATATTCTGGCGTGCCGGCCTGGCCGGCATGAAGACGCAGGATCTGCGGCTGCATTGCTTCCGAGGCCTCTTCCATACGTCGGGCTACGCCCTCTGGTACGAGGCCGTCGTCTGGCTGCCGCTGGCGACGGTCGCCGCGCTTGGCTTCACGGGTCCGATCTTCGTCACCATCGGCGCGGTGATCTTCCTGCGCGAGAAGGTGCACTGGCGCCGCTGGGCCGCCGTCGCCGTGGGCTTCCTGGGCATGCTGGTGATCGTACGGCCGGGCCTCGCCCAGGTGAATCCCGGCGTGGTCATGATGATGTGCGCGGTTCCCCTGATCGCCGGCTCCAACTTGGTCGCGAAGGTCGTGTCGGGACGCGACCGGCCGGAAGTGGTCGTACTGTGGCAGAGCATCGTGGGCGCCCTCTGCTTTACACCGCTCGGCCTGTGGTACTGGCAGACGCCCACGCCCGAGCAGCTCCTGCTGTTTCTCGCTGCGGGCTTCTTCGGCACGCTCGGCTACTTCTTCATCACCTGGGCCTACCGCCTGCTCGACATTTCCGCCCTGCAACCCATCACCTTCTTGGGGATCGTCTGGGCTGCCTTGATGGACGTTGCGGTCTGGGGCAAGACCTCCGACATCTGGACGTTCGTGGGCGCGGCCATCATCGTGGCGGCCACGACTTACATCGCCCATCGCGAGGCGGTTGCGGGAGGAAAAAGGAAATGACGGATCGTCTGGCCGGCAAGGTTGCGCTCATCACCGGCGGCGCCTCGGGTCTTGGAGCCAACGCTGCGGCGCTGATGGCCCAGGAAGGCGCCAAGGTTGTGGTCGCCGACGTGGCCGCCGATCGCGGCAAGGCGGTCGCAGACAAGCTGGGCTCGGCCGGCCATTTCGTGAAGCTGGACGTGACCAGCGAGGCGAACTGGAAGGCCGCGATCCAGGAGACGGTCGACAAGTTCGGTGCGCTCCATGTCCTGCTCAATTCGGCCGGCATCGGCCTCAGCAAGACGGTCGAGGAGATCGAGCTCGAGGAATGGCGGCGTGTCCATGCCATCGACCTCGACGGCGTGTTCCTCGGCTGCAAGCACGGCGTCGCCGAGATCAAGAAGCACACCGGCCGCCTCGGCGGCTCGATCATCAATATTTCGTCGATCTCGGGCATCATCGCCGGCGCCAACATGGCGGCCTACAACTCGGCCAAGGCCGGCGTACGGCTGCTCTCCAAGTCGGTGGCGCTGCACTGCGCCAAGTCCGGCTACAACATCCGCTGCAACTCGGTTCATCCGACCTTCATCGACACGCCGATCCTCGACAAGTACCGCGACCGCTTCGGCCAGGACCTGATGCAGCAGAAGCTCGGCAAGCAGGTCCCGATCGGTCGCCTCGGCCGCCCCGAGGAAGTGGGCTGGGCGCTGGTCTTCCTCGCCTCGGACGAATCGAGCTTCATGACAGGCTCGGAAGTCGTGATCGACGGCGGTATTTCGGCCATGTGACTCGAGGGCGACCGCCTGGCGCGCCTGCGCGGAGGCGGTCGCTTTTCAGGCCCCGAGGAAAGGAAACCATGCTCCTCCATCTCGACAACCGTCGGCTCTACTTCGACCTGGCCGGACCGCAGAACGCGCCCGTCGTGTGCTTCACCCACTCCCTCGCTGCCGATGGCGGCATGTGGGCGGAGCAGCTCGTGCCGTTGCTAGCGGCCGGTTACCGGGTGTTGCGCCTGGACATGCGCGGCCATGGCGGCAGCGATCCCGTCGACGGCGACTACACGATGGAGGCGCTGGCGGAGGACGTGAAGGGCGCGCTCGATACGCTCGGCATCGGCAAGGTGCATTTCGTCGGCCTGTCGATCGGCGGCATGATCGGCCAGGGATTCGCCCTCACCCATCCGGACCGGTTGCAATCGCTGATGCTCTGCGACACGCACCCGTCGTCGCCGGACGATTCGGCCGGCCTGTGGGACCAGCGCAAGGCCGCGGTGCGCCAGGGTGGCGTGAAGGCGCTGGCGGACGGCAACATGGATCGCTGGTTCACGGCGGAGTTCAAGGGCGCCAATCCGCAGCGCTGGAAGGAAATCCACGGCACAATCTGCGGCACGTCCGACGCAGGCTTCCTCGGTTGCGCCGCCGCCATCCAGAATTTCGACTGGCTGGACCGCCTGCCCACGATCCGGACACCGACGCTGGTCGTTTGCGGGGACGACGATGCCGCCACCCCACCCGACCGCAACCGCCTCATCGCCGCGAAGATCCCGGGCGCACGTTACGAAGAGATCTCTCGCGCGCGGCATCTCCCCAACGTCGAGCGGCCCGACCAGTTCAATCCCCTCCTTCTTCAGTGGCTGGGCCTCAACCGTTGACGCAGCGCCCCCCGTCGCGGGCAAAAAGTAATCTCTAGCAAAGCAGGGCAGCAGCGATGCGCCCGACAGGAGTTCGGCAATGGATTTCGCATTCACGGAAGACCAGCTCGCCATCAGGGACAGCGTGGCGCGGCTCTGCGCCCAGTTCGACGACAAATACTGGCTGAAGAAGGACAAGGACGGCGGCTTCCCCGACGATTTCTACAAGGCCATGGCCGACGCGGGCTGGCTCGGCATCGCCATGCCGGAGGAGTATGGCGGTTCGGGCCTCGGCATCACCGAGGCAGCGCTGCTGATGCAGACGGTGGCCGAGTCCGGCGCCGCGCTGCAGGGCGCCTCGGCCGTCCACCTCAACATCTTCGGCCCGAACCCGATCGTCGTTTTCGGCACCGAGGAGCAGAAGAAGCGAATCTTGCCCGACATCATCAAGGGCAAGGTCAAAGGTTGCTTCGCCGTGACCGAACCCGATGCGGGCCTCAACACCACCGCGCTCGAGACGCGCGCCGAGCGCGACGGCAACGGCTACGTCGTCCACGGCAAGAAGACCTGGACGACGACGGCCCAGGTCGCCGACAAGATGCTTCTGATCGCGCGGACGACGCCCAAGGAGAAGTGCAAGCGGCCGACCGACGGCCTCTCGCTTTTCTATACCGATTTCGACCGCTCGAAGATCGAGGTCCGGGAAATCGAGAAGATGGGCCGCAAGGCCATCGACACCAACCAGGTCTTCATCGACGGGCTGAAGGTTCCTCTGGAGGATCGAATCGGCGAGGAAGGCAAAGGGTTCCACTACCTGCTGCACGGTCTCAATCCGGAGCGCGTGCTGATCGCCGCCGAGGCGATCGGCATCGGCAAGGCAGCCCTTGCCCGCGCAACGCAGTACGCCAAGGAGCGCGTCGTGTTCGGCCGCCCGATCGGCAAGAACCAGGCGATCCAGCATCCTCTCGCCGAGAGCTGGATGCAGCTCGAAGCGGCGAACCTGATGACCTTCAAGGCCGCCTGGCTCTACGACAACGGCAAGGAATGCGGAGCAGAGGCCAATTCCTCGAAGTATCTCGGAGCCCGCGCGGCTTACGATGCCTGCGAGCGGGCGATTCTGACCCATGGCGGCTATGGCTACGCCAAGGAATTCCACGTCGAACGCTTCCTGCGCGAGGTCATGATCGCCCGAATCGCGCCCGTCAGTGAGCAGCTGATCCTTTGCTATGTGGCCGAACGCGTGCTTGGTTTGCCGAAGAGCTATTGAACCCTTTCACGCCTAGGCTCACGGCCTGAAAGCCGACATTGGGGCTAAATCGTGGCGGCTGCGTAACGATCGTTTCGGCGCGAGGCAACCAGCGGACTCCACCTGGCGTTTCCTATCCGAAGGAAACATTCAGCCTGGAGGAGTCTATGACTCGCAGCCAGATGCATGCCGGGCTGGCGCTCGGTAGCACTTTTTTGATTGCCGCGGTCGCTGCCTTTGCGCCGCCGATCCCGCCCGCCTCGGCGCAGAGCCAAGCCGAGAGAATTTGCACGTCGCAAAATATCCGCCCCAATACCGATGGCTATGAATATTGCCTGTCGCAGGCTACGCGCGCCTTGGAATGGGGCGAGCCGGAAATCGCCTATACGATGGCCAAGGTGACTTCGGATTCGAAGTCGGCCTGCCTCGAATACGGCATGATGCCGGCCAGCTCCGGGTACAAAGCCTGCATGGAGCGGGAGACCAACGCTCGCCGCACGCTGGTTTTCACCGACGAGCCGATCTACGAAAAGCAGGTCGCGACCCCTCAATAGAGGCGTCGCTTGATACACTCGCAAAGCCGGTCCGAGAGGGCCGGCTTTTTGGTTGTCGGACCAATGAACCCTCACGCGCCGAGTCGGTGTTTCCAGACGAAGGCATCAGATTCCGAAGGCAACGTGACCATCCGCGTCGATGGTCCAGGCAGGGTTGTAGGCGATCTCCCACGCATGACCGTCGGGATCGGCCACGTAGCCCCGGAAACCGCCGTGGGGAGGCGAGTCGGCAGATCTCAAAAGAGTGCCGCCAGCCAATACTAGTCGCGCCATCAGGGGCGACACCTCCTCCCGTGAACCGACATTATGCGCGAGCGTCATCGCGCCTGGCGTCGGGCTCGTCCTGCGCATGTCTTCGAGCAGCGCGCGTTTCGCCCACAGGCCGAGCATCAAGCCGTTCATCTGGAAAAAGACGATTTCTTCCGCCTCGAAAACCGGCGTCCATCCGAACCCCTGACCGTAGAAGTGCTTCGCACGCAAGAGATTGTCGACGCCGAGAGTAATCACGGAAATCTGCTGCTGCATAAGAAGTCTTTCTGTCGAGAGCGATGGCGCGTCGGAGGAAGCTGCGGGAAGAGCATCGTCAGGTCGGCCGCGCCACATCCGGTGGGAAGCCCGCAGGCCACATCCGGTGGGAAGCCCGCAGGGCGAACGAGGTGCGCCGAGCTTCCCACTCCAGCCTGCCTTTTCCGTCTCCGGCAGCGTAGGCTTTGCTGTCTGTCCCGAGCAAGCGAATGGAACTTTCCCGAATGGATCCCCTCTCTTCGTCCGTGCTTCCTGACGGTGTGCGCGCCCGCATCCTTCCCGGCATAAACGGACTCGACATCCACATCCTGGAAGCCGGCTTCGAGGACGGAAAGAAGCGCCCGGCAGTGATGCTGTTCCACGGCTTTCCGGAGATCGCCTTCAGCTGGCGGAAGATTCTCCCGGCGCTCGCCGCAGCCGGCTACCACGCAATCGCGCCCGACCTGCGCGGCTACGGCCGCACGACCGGCTGGAGCGCCGACTACGACGCCGACCAGTCGGCGTTCAGCTTCACCAACCTTCTCCGCGACGCGATCGGCGTGCTCTACGCGCTCGGCCACCGCACCGCCGAGGCTGCCGTCGGGCACGATTTCGGATCCTCGGTAGCGTCTTTCTGCACGCTCGTGCGCCCGGACATTTTCAGGCGGATGGCCCTGATGAGCGCGCCCTTTCCCGGCCCGCCTGCGATCCCCTTCGACACGGCAGACAAAGCCGCCTCCGACTCGGCGCCGGCGCCCGACCTTCATGCCGCTATGGCCGCCCTGCCGCGGCCCCGCAAGCATTACCAGTGGTACTACTCCACGCGTCCGGCCAACGACGACATGTGGAGGGCCAAGCAGGGCGTCCACGACTTCCTGCGTGCCTACTACCACCACAAGAGCGCCGACTGGAAAGGCAACAACCCGCACGAGCTGCAGGGCTGGACCGCCGAGGAAATGGCGAAGATGCCGACCTACTACATCATGGATGCCGCCGAGACGATGGCGGAGACGGTTGCGCACCAAATGCCGACGGCCTCGGAGATCGCTTCGAACAAATGGCTGACCGAAGACGACCTCCGTGTCTACAGCGAGGAGTACGCGCGCAACGGGTTCCAGGGCGGGCTGAGCTGGTATCGGGCGCGGACGAGCGGTCGCGTCCTGCCCGAACTCGAGATCCACACCGGCCGCACCATCGACGTGCCGGCCACTTTCATCTCCGGCAAGAGCGACTGGGGCAATTACCAGTCCCCCGGCGCGATCGAGAAGATGCGACGGACCGCCTGCACCAACATGAAGGAGATCCACTTCGTCGAGGGCGCCGGGCACTGGGTCCAGCAGGAGCAGGCCGACATGGTGAACCGGCTCCTGCTCGATTTCCTGCGAACGCCGACCTGAACGCCCGCTTGGGTCCGGGCGCGGGTGCGGAGCCGGGGCTCAGCTTCCTCTGCGCCAGACGGCCGCTTCCTCCGGAGACGCATTGCAGGCGGCTGCGACCAGCGCAGCGGTGACCAACGTGGCTTGGCGCAGTTCGCTCTGGGCCACCTTGTCCCGCGTGTCGGCAGGCGTCAGCACGACGCGCAGATGCGCCGTCGGGTCGTCGAATCCCGCAACGAGGCGGATGGCCGGAATGCCGCCGGCCGCGAAGTTCGCGTGGTCCGAGTTGGTCATCAGTGGCCGCACGGTCCGCAATGACTGGCCATTGTCTTCTGCGACTCGGAGGAGGAACGGCTCGACCCCGCCAAAGCCGCTGGTCAAGGCCGCAAGGTGCGGGCTGCCGGCCACGGAGTCGAGATTGAGGTTCAACGCGATCTTCGACCGCTCGCCATCGGTCAGGTTCTTCACGTACTGCGCCGATCCGGTGAGAGCCCATTCCTCGACGCTGAAGAACATGACGCGAAGGCCACGGCGCCACCCGGCGACCCGCGGCGCGAGGTTTCTTGCGACGGCCAGCACCGCGGCGAGGCCGGTACCGTTATCCATCGCGCTCTCCGCCAGGTCGTGGCCATCGACATGCGCCGACAGCACGACCCATTCGTCGGTCTGGCCCGGATAGTCGTAGAGCAGCGTCTCGGTTTCGGCGGGCCCCTCCTCCGTCTCGATCACGATCGTCGCCTTCGGAAAGCCCGAGGCACGCCGGCCGAGTTTCGCGGCAGTCTCCGGCGCGATGCCAAGAGCGGGGATGCCGGGCCCGCTGTCGCGCCCGGAAGAGCCCGCCACGACATGGCCCGGCAGCGGGCCACCGATCAGGAATCCGACGGCGCCATGGGCGCGCGCCATGTCGTACTTGCGGCGACGATGGATGGTGCCGGCAGCGAACATCAATTCGTGCCGCACCAGCACGATGCGGCCGGCGATCTCGTCCTTGTGGGCATCGAACTCCTCGGGCGTGCCCCGCCCCAGGTCGATCACCTCGGCGGTCAGGCCACCGGGCGGGGTCGCGATCGTGCGCACCAGCGGATGGCAGGCCGCCATCCCCCCGTCCCCCAACCGCAAGGTCGCCGTCTTGGGCCGCCAGCCGTGGTACGGGACGGGAATCGATCGTCCGTCGTTCGCCGGGGAGGCGGCCTTCACCCGCTCGCGCAGGAGCGCGAAGGCGCGCTTTTCGCTTTGGGTGCCCGACAGGCGGCCACCCAGGTCGCAGATATCGTTGAAGTCGCGCCAGAGCTGGCCGTCCGCCGCGAGACTGCCCACAAGATCACTGTCGAGACGCATCCTGTTCCTCCTTCCGCCGCTCCTGGCCGACGGATCCGTTCGAAGCCGTCGTTCAAAGACGGCCAATACGCTCTATCCGTTCAGTTTCTCGTCGAGCAGGTCGAGGAACGCGGCGGCCAGCATCGAGGGTTCCCGATCGCGCCGGTAAAAGGCACCGATCTCGTAGTCGATCGCGGGCTCGAAGGGCCGCGTGACAAAGCCGAGATGGGAGAAGCTCTGTGCCGACAGCGGATCGACGATCGACCAGCCGGCACCCGCGGCCACCAGCCCGCACAAGCTGGCGAAAAATTCCGCTTCGACAACGCCGTTCACGTGAATTCCTGCCGCGCCGAAGACGCCGCGGATACGATTGGGGACCTGGTGCGACCTTGCCGGCATGACCATCGGATAGGCACCGAGCTGCACCGGCCCGAGCACCTGATGCCGGGCCAGCGGATGGCGAGGCGGCAGGATCGCCACGCAACGCATCGCATACCGCCGCACGTCGACCTGGCCGTCACCGATCGGCAGCTCGGCGATGCCGACATCGAAGCTCTCGGCTGGCAGGAGCTGGCTCACCACGTCGGAGTGGCGCGATATGAGGCGGACGGACACGCCGGGGCGCTGTCCGACAAATTGGGCGACCAGCGACGGCAGCAGCGAGATGGCCGCCGACGGGTGGCTCGCGATCACCAGCCGGCCCGCCTGGCCGCCTCGAATCTGGAGGGTCGCCGCCTGCAGCCGGTCGACCTCGCCCAGCACGCGGCTTGCTTCGGCATAGAAGAGGAGCCCCTCCGGCGTGGGCTTCAGGCGGCCATTGGCACGCTCGAACAGGGAGAAGCCGACACTGTCCTCCAGCCGCGCGATCTGCGTGCTGACCGCAGGCTGGGTGATCCCCATCGCGCTCGCCGCCGCGGTCATCGACCGGTGGTCGACGACGGCCCGAAACGCCTCCAGCAGCTTTACATCCATAGCCTATAAATATCCGTTATCTGCCGAATTTGGCATTTTCCATGACGTTCCTAGCAAAACCTTTGCCGATACAGCAGACCTCTGCACATCGGCATAGGTATTGCTTATGGAGTGTCATGAGCACGGACCCGATCATCGTCGCGGATGGAATCACCAAGCGCTTCGGCGCCAACCAGGTCCTGACGCGCGTCTCTCTGCCGGTCATGGAGCGCGATGTGGTCTGCGTCGTCGGCCCCTCCGGATCGGGCAAGACGACCTTGTTGCGCTGCCTCGCCCTGCTGGAGACGCCCAGCGAAGGGCGCGTCGTGATGCAGGGCGCGCCGATCTCGACGCCGGGGCAGGAGAAGCCGGTCAAGGCTGCGGCCCGCGCCGTACGCTCCGACATCGGCATGGTTTTCCAGCACTTCAATCTATGGCCGCACATGTCAGTGCTGCAGAACCTGATCGAAGCGCCGATCCGGGTGAAGAAGATGCCCAAGGATCAGGCAATCGCCCTCGCGGAGACATTGCTGGCGAAGGTCGGCCTCTCCGAGAAGCGCGATGCCTACCCGATACGGCTGTCGGGCGGCCAGCAGCAACGCGTGGCGATCGCCCGCGCGCTCGCCATGTCGCCCAAGGTCATGCTGTTCGACGAGGCGACCAGCGCGCTGGACCCCGAGCTGCGGCGCGAAGTGCTGATCGTCATGCAACAGCTTGCACAGGAAGGCATGACGATGCTGGTCGTCACGCACGAGATGGGTTTCGCCCGCCATGTTGGCACACGCACCGTGTTCATGGACCGCGGCGAGATCGTCGAGGAAGCGCCGGGATCGGCTTTCTTCGACGCACCGAAGACGGAGCGCGCCAAGCGCTTCCTACAGCAATTCGAGGAATGAGTTTCGGGGAAGGTCAACAAGGGAGACCTGTCATGGGTGTTGCAAGGATCATGGGAGCGCTGGCGATGGCCGGCGCCGTCGGGATGGCAGCGATGCCGGCCGCGGAAGCGCAGCAGACGCAGTCGCGCCTCTACGAGATCACGAAGAGCAAGAAGCTGCGCGTCTGCCAGTTCCCGCTCTACTACTCGATCTCTTTCCGCAATCCGAAGACGGGCGAGATCGAGGGCATCGACGCCGACCTCGCGAAGGAATTCGCCAAGGAGCTCGACGCCAAGCTCGAGATCGTCGAATCGAGCTTCGGCTCGTTCATCGCCGATCTGCAGGCCGGCAAGTGCGAGATCGGCATGTTCGGCGTCGGCGCCACGATGAAGCGCGGCCAGGCCGTCGAGTTCTCGAAGCCCTATCTGCTCACCAACCTCTATGCCGTCACGCGCAAGGACAGCAAGATCAAGAAGTGGGAGGACATCGACCAGAAGGGCGTGAAGGCAGCCGTGTCGCTCGGCAGCTACATGGAGCCCTTCATGAAGGGCTATGTGAAGAACGCGGAGGTCGTGTCCGTCGCTCCGCCCAGCACGCGCGAGGCCGAACTGGTCGCAAACCGCGTCGACGTCATCATCACCGACTTCCCGACCGCCATCAAAGTGACGGACGAATTCGACTGGGCCACCTATATCCTGCCCAACGAGAAGCTCGCCATCACGCCGTACGCCTACGTCGTCCCGCAGGGCGACCAGATCTGGCTGAACTACGTCAACCTGTTCGTCGACACGATCAAGCTCGACGGCCGGCTGCTGAAGTACGCCAAGAAGCACAAGCTCGATCCGATCGTCGCACCGTGATCGACATCGGCGTCGCCCCGGGGGCTGCGAGCGGCCTTTTCCATCCCGCTAAGGCCCTTCTCTCCGCGCGCCCGGGGCGGCGCCGAACCCTGCCAGCCGGAGTCTTCTGACAATGTTCAAGTATCAGTTCCGCTGGGACACGGTCTGGAACAGCTTCGACTTCCTCATGGGCGGGCTGCAGATGACGCTGATCATCTCGGCCATCACCCTCGTGCTTGCGATGCTGGGCGGACTGGTGATCGCCCTTCTCGACATGTCGCGTTTTCGCGCGTTGCGCTGGACGGGCATCACGTTCGGCGAGATCATCCGCAACACGCCGATCCTGGTCCAGCTCCTCTGGGTCTATTACGTGCTCCCGATCGTGTTCGGCGTGCGCATCGAGGCGCTCGTGGCGCTGATCATCGGGCTGGCCGTGTACCAGGCCTCCTTCATCTCCGAGGTCTATCGGTCCGGAATCCAGAGCGTACCCAAGGGCCATCGCGAGGCCGCACAGGTGCTGGGCCTGTCGCCGCTGCAGGGGTTCACCCGCATCGTCCTCCCACAGGCGATCCGCATGACCCTGCCGCCGCTCGCCTCCAACTTCGTCCAGCTCATCAAATTCTCTTCGCTGGGCGCCGTCATCTCCGTGAGCGAGATCACGCGCCGGGGCATGGAGCTTTCCGCGACCAACTTCCGGCCGCTGGAAACCTTCACCTTCATCGCCGTCGTCTACTTCTTCATCTGCTGGCCGCTCGCGATGGTCATCCGCTTCTGGGAAAGACGCCTGCAGGCACAATGATGTCAGATCCAGTCCGCAAGGAGCTGGCGCGCCGCGTCGACGGCGCGCTGGACCACCTCGTTTCCGTGACGCAACGGCTTGTCGCCGTCGCCTCCCCCAACCCGCCCAGCGACACGTTCGAGGTCGCGCAGGTCGCTGAGGCGCTCCTGCGGGAAATCCCGGGCATGGAAGTCGAGCGCTACGAGCCAGCGCCGCGCGTCGTTTCCCTGGTTGGCCGGCTGCGAAGTGCCCGCCCCGGCCGGCGCCTGATCTTCAACGGCCATCTCGATACTTTCCCGCTTCTGGAGACCCTCCCCTGGACCGTGCCCCCTTTGGGCGGTGTCCTGCAGCAGGGCAAGCTCTATGGGCGCGGCGTCTGCGACATGAAGGGAGGCATCGCCTGTTCGCTGCTTGCCGCCGCCCTGTTGGCGGAGAATCGCGATGCGTGGTCGGGCGAGATCGTGCTGACACTTGCCGGCGACGAGGAGAACATGGGCTCCCTGGGCTCGGGCTGGCTGCTGGAGAACGTCCCGCACGCCTCGGGCGACGCCAATATCTGCGGCGATGTCGGCTCGCCCAGGGTCGTGCGGTTCGGCGAGAAGGGCCTGATGTGGGTCGAGGTCGAGGCGACAGGATCGCCCGCGCACGGCGCCCACGTCCACAAGGGTACCAATGCCATCGACCGGCTACGGACCGCTCTCGATCGCCTCAAGGATCTCGAGGCGGTGCCGTTCCAGGCGCCTCCGATCGTCACCGAGGCGATCGCCCGCGCAAAGCCGATCTCCGAACCTCTCTCCGGCGCCGGCGAGGCGCACACGCTACAGCACGTGACGGTAAACATCGGCACGATCGAGGGCGGCACCTCGCCCAACCTCGTGCCGACCCATTGCATCGCCCGCGCCGACATCCGGCTGCCGGTCGGCGTCACGACCGACATGCTCGTGCGCCAGCTCGATGAATGGCTGGCGCCGCTGGACGGCGTCTCCTGGAAGGCGATCCGGCGTTTCGAGCCGTCCTTCACGCCGCCCGACCACGAGATCGTGATGCGCACGGCGAAAGTCGCTGCCGAGGTGCTGGGTGAAGCGCCGGCCGTGAACATGCGGGTCGGCGGGTCGGACTCGCGCTGGTACCGCATGTTCGATGTGCCGACGGTCGTGCTGGGCCTCACCCCTTTCAACATGGGCGGCGCGGACGAGCATGTCCTCGTGGACGAGCTGCTTGCCGTCGCCAAGATCCATACGCTGGTCGCCTACGACTTCCTCTCCGCGGAGAACTGATCCATGGACCGCCTCGCCGACGAAGACCTCTTCACCTCGCCGATGACCTTCATGGGCGCGCCCTATGGGCGGCCGGGACCCGCCAACAAGGCGGCGATCCTCGGCATCCCGTTCGATTGCGGCACGAACATGCGCATCGGTGCGCGCGGCGGCCCCGATTCGGTACGCCAGCAATCGGCCTTGATGCGCCGGTTCAATCCGACCCACGCCGACTTCGACCCCGTGTCGGCGCTCGGCCTCGTCGATTGCGGCAACGTGAAACTGACGCCGAGCAAGATCGTCGATGCGTTCGAACGGACCGAGCAGGCGGTGGACCGCATCGTCGAAGCGGGCGCCGTGCCGATCACGATCGGCGGCGACGGGTCGGTGACGGTCCCGGTCGCCCGGGCGGTCGGCAAGAAGTATCCGAAGATGGCCGCGCTCCATATCGATTCGCACACCGACTCCTATCCTTATGGCGGGGAGGAGAAATACAATTCCTCCACCCAGTTCACGCATGTCGCCGAGGAAGGCCTCGTCGATCCCGCTTTTTCCTGGCATGTCGGCATCCGAAGCACGACCTATGCGCAAGGCGTCGTGCCCCGCGCCATGAGCCTCGGCTACAAGATCGTCTCGATGGACGAGCTCGTGCGCGGTGGCTTTGCCCAGCGCATGGCCGAGTTCCGCGATCACGTGGGCAAGCGGCCGGTCTATCTCTGCTTCGACATGGACGTGTTCGATCCGTCGACCGCCCCCGGCGTCTGCACCCCGTCGTGGGGTGGATTGTCGGCACGCGAAGGCATCGACCTGCTGCGCTGCCTGACCGACCTCAACATCGTGGCGGTCGACGTCAACACCGTCAGCCCGCCCCAGGACGTGAACGGCATGGCCGCGCATCTCTGCGCGCACGTCATCTACGAGACCCTGGTCCTGCTCAGCCGCCAGATGGGGCTGGCCGGCTGAAACGCGTCCCGGCGGCGGAGCGAGTCGACTTCATCGCAGGTACCTGGCGAAGAAAGCCTTGGTGCGCGCTTCCGCATCGGGCGCGGCAACCGTGTCGTAGGCGAGGCGGTGCTGCTTGCCGCCGCTGCCCGGCACCGAGCGGTCCGGCCGGTTGGTGTCGAAGCCGTGATAAGCGTTTGGATAATAGATTGCCTCGACCAGCTCGCCGTGAGCCTGCCCGCTTACGGCACGGCGGCAACGGTCCGCCGACGTCCAGTCGTCCTTGTCGCCTGCGAGCAGAAGTAGCGGGACGTCGACGCCGGTATCGAACCTGGGATTGCACCCGGGATAGTAGGCCACCGCGGCGGCCAGTCCGCGCTGCTTCAGGCCGAAGCTTGCCTGCACCGAGCGGATCACGGTCGAGCCGCCATGGCTGTGACCGATGAGGCCGACCTTGCCCTTGATGACATCGGGCCGGCTCGCGAGATAGTCGAGAGCACCGGCGATGTCGGCCACGCGCATGTCCGGTGTCACGACGTTCGGCGTGGTGCAGACCGCCTTCGTTCCACGCGGGTTGAAGGAATCCGGGACGAGCACGAGATAGCCCCAGCCCGCCAGCAGACGCGCCCATTCGTTGGTATGGGAATTCGTGCCCGCGCAGCTATGGGCGAGAATGATCGCGGGAAACGGGCCACTCCCTGCAGGCTTCTGCACCCACGCGGCGACCTCCGGCCCTGCCTGGCTGTTGCCGACCGCGACGCTCGGGAAACGGATCGACTGTGCGGCGACTGGCGCGGCCAGGAGCAAAGACACGACCAGGCAAACGAGCGCGCGCATGGGTCCCCTCTAGGCCAGGGAGCTACTCTGGCACGATACCCGCCTCTTTGGCGACCTCGCCCCATGTCACCAGCTCGCGCTTGATGCGATCGGCGAAGACATCGGGCGGCTCGCCGCCGGGCAGGCTCGAAAGCTCGCGGATCTTCGCCTTCATCTCATCCTCGGCAAGTACCGCGACGACATCGTCCCGTAGTCTCTGTGCGAGCGCGGGCGGCAACTTTCCAGGCCCGAACAGCGAGAACCACGCACTGACGTCGACGCCGGGCACACCTGCCTCCGCCATCGTCGGCACGTCCTCGAGACCCGGCAGGCGCTTGCCGCTGCTCACCGCCAGCATGCGGAGCGTGCCGTTGCGGTGATGCGACATGACGGTCAGGGGGCTGGTGAATCCGGTCGGGATATGGCCCCCGGCCAGCTCCTGCATCATCGGCGCCGCGCCCTTGTAAGCGACGTTGTCGATCTTGAGCCCGCTCTTCACGCGGAAAAGCTCGCCCACCATCCGGGTCGTGTTCTCGGTGCTGCCGAACTGGTACTTGCCCGGATTGGCACGCGCCGCCGTCATGAACTTCTCGATCGTGTCGAAGCCGGCCTTCGGCGAACCGACCAGCGCGATCGCGCCTGCGATCAGCGTCGTCACCGGCGTGAAGTCGTGCTCCGTGTCGTAGGGCAACGTCTTGGTCGTGTAGGGATTGATCGTGTGGGCGCTGGTGGTGATCAGGAGCGTGTAGCCGTCCGGCGGCGCCTTGGCGACGATCTCGCTGCCGAGGATGCCGCTTGCGCCCCCCTTGTTGTCGATAACCACGGTCTGCTTCCAGCGGTCGGCGAGGCGCGGCACGATCAGGCGCGCCACCAGATCGGTTCCGCCTCCCGCAGGATAGGGCACGACCACGCGGACGGGTTTGGTCGGATAGTCCTGCGCGCGCGCGACCGAAGGGGCCGCAACGAGAGCCAGTCCACCCGCCATGAGGCGGCGGCGATTGAAGAGTGACATTGTTTCCTCCCGGTTCTTGTCGAGAACTCTAACCGGTCTTCGCGCTGGCTGTCTGCATCGGCAGATCCGTTCCGGGCGGTCCGCGATGCGGCTGACTCCCTCAATCTCCCTGGAAACGCACTGGAAAACCCCTCGTGCACGCCACACGATGCCCGAAACGAAACAAACAACCCGGAGGAAAACCGATGTTCGACGTGCTCATCAAGGACGCCGAGATTTTCGACGGCACGGGCGGTAGGTCTTTCCATGCCGATCTCGGTGTTACCGACGGTCGCATCGCCGCGATTGGTCCAAAACTCGGGACGGCAAAGGAAACGGTGAAGGCCGAAGGGTTGGCGCTCGCGCCCGGCATCATCGACGGTCATACCCATTACGACGCACAGATCACCTGGGACCCCTTCGTCGATCCCTCCCCTGCACTCGGCGTCACGACCGCCATCCTCGGCAATTGCGGCTTCACCATCGCGCCCTGCAAGCCGGCAGATCGCGACCTCACGATGCGTCACCTCACCCACGTCGAGGGCATGTCGCTCGACGCGCTGCGGGCCGGCATCGACTGGGGCTTCGAAAGTTTTCCGCAGTATCTGGACATGCTGGAGCGGAAAGGCGTCGGGCCGAACGTCGCCTGCTTCGCCGGCCACTCGGCGATCCGCACCTTCGTGATGGGAGCGGATGCGACGGAACGGACCGCCACGGACGAGGAAGTCGCGAGGATGGCAACGCTGGTGCGCGAGGCCATGGGCGCCGGCGCGGTCGGCTTCGCGTCGTCGACATCGGAAGCGCACAATGGCGAGGGCGGCACGCCGATGCCGTCCCGTCTCGCCGACGACCGGGAGTTGCGTACGCTGGTCAGGGCCATGGGCGCGTCGGGCAAGGGCGTCTACATGCTCACCAAAGGGCGCACGACGACGATTCCCTATCTCGAGGAGCTTGCGGCGGAAGCGAACCGACCTGTCATCATCGCGGCCCTGTTCCATTCCAACACCAATCCGACCGCCGCCTTCGCCACGCTCGACCAGGTGAACGAGGCGCGGTCGCGCGGCCGGACGCTCATTGCGCAGACTTCATGCTGCCCGCTCAGCATGGATTTCACCTTCAAGAGCCCGTACCTGTTCGAGAGCATGCAGGCGTGGAAGCCGGCGATGGCCGCGCACGACCCGGCGTCGCTGGAAAAGATATACCGCGATCCGGCATGGCGCGCGTCGGTCCAGGCCGAACTGGCAGAAAAGCGTGGCCGTCTGCTGTTCAACGGCGAATGGGACAAGCTCTTTGTCGTCGAGACGGCGAAGGATGAGAACAGGGCCATGGAAGGCGCAACGCTCGCCGACCTGGCGCGGCGGGCCGGCAAGGATCCGTTCGACTTCATCCTCGACTTCGCCCTTTCGGAGAAGCTGGAGACGATGTTCGTCGCCCAGCTCCTGCACAATGACGACGAATCGGTCGGCCGGATCCTGGCCGATCCCAATACCCACATCTCCCTGTCGGATGCCGGCGCGCATCTGACATTCTTCTGCGATGCCGGCTTCGGCCTGCATCTCATGGGACACTGGAGCCGGGACCTCGGCGTGCTCGACCTGCCGCAGGCGGTGCATCGCCTGACAGGCCAGCCAGCACGGCTATTCGGCATCGAGGATCGGGGCATCCTGCAGGAAGGCAAGGCGGCCGATCTCATCCTGTTCGATCCGGCCACTGTCGCACGGGGGCCGAAACGTCGCGCCCACGATCTGCCCGCGGGCGCGGCGCGTCTCACCGCCTCGGCAGTCGGGCTGCATGGCGTATGGGTCAATGGTTCGCGGGTCGCAGACGACAGGGGCTTCTGCGCCGATCCGGCGTCCCGTCCCGGCAAGGTGCTGCGGTCCTTTACCTCCTGATCCGGGTCACTGCCGGCTGCGGAAATAAACGACGAGGGCGCGACCGCCCAGGAAAGTCGCGCCGAGAGCGGCCGCTGCTGTCGCGCAGGCGGGCACGTCCCGTCCAACCGGGCCGGCGAACGGCGCAAGCGCCGCAACGGCGACGGCAAGCGCGATCGCACCGCCGACGACGAAACTGTCGCGTCCCGACGGCAGACTGACCATGGTCCACTGGTCGACTTCGATCTCCATGAAAAGTCCGCGGATGGCACCAAGGACGCCACCGAGCGCCAGGGCGACCCTCAGCAGATCCGGTCGCCGATCCTCGGCTGCCGCGAACCCGATCATCACGAAAGCGCAGGCGAAGGCCAATATCGGCGCCAGCAGAAGCTGGCCGCGCGACTGACGCTCGCCACGCCATTCGCGGCCAAGGACATAGAGGCAGACTGAGACGATCAGTAGCGCCAGCAGGTGAAGAAGGTTCAGCACGCCAATCCCGGTTCGGCAGGTCCGGAACCATAGCTATCGCGGCATGCACAAACTGTCATCGGGATTGGGGTCGTCCAGCGCCAAATCGGCGAGAGGCTCGAAGCCCCCGACGGAGTTTCCGGCGGCTTTTCCGGATCGAACACATCTCTGGATGCAAGGACTGGAAATGCGAAGCCCGGCTGGCTAGAACGTCGCGACTGCAAACGTCCGGGGCAAGTCGTCATGGCCATTCAGTACTTCGCCAAGGTGACGGCGAACGACCACGAAATCCTGCAACGCACCGTGAAGCATTACCCTTCGGCGAGCTACGCCGACTGGCATCTGCGGGAAACCGCCCGGATGTCCGAATGGCGATCGCGTCGTCACACCATCAAGATGGTGCCGGTGACAGCCAAGGAGTTTGCCGATCACTGCCAGAAGACTGGGAAGCCTTCGGATATCATCACATTCAAGGCTTTCCTGATCGACAAGGCGTCTTTTTAGAAGCTTTCTGGCAGAAATCCCGCTCACGCAACGCGAAAGCTGCCAGCAAGGTCGCTGGCAGCTCCGATTTGGCTTTCAAGACCGGGCCGTAACCACCCAAGAGGGAGGAACGGCCCAGCCCGATCTAGCGATAGTAGTAATCGTTACGGGGGGTCGTGGCCGCACCGATCGCAGCGCCGCCCAGGCCGCCGACGACCGCACCGGCCACCGGTGCGCCCATCGTCGAGCCGACGACCGCACCCGTGCCGGCGCCGATGGCGCCGCCGGTCAGCGCGCGATCCGTAGGATTGTTGCCGCACGCCGCAACTGCAAGACCCAGACCCGCCACGATGGCGATGCTCGAAAGACGAACCATATCTGCCTCCTGTGAAACCATCGCGCAGAGAACGACTGGGCCGGGAAAAAAGTTCCGCGCGGTTTCACCGTGCAGGTGTGACCGGATTGCGACCGGCGGGCGTCTCCCCTCGCCTTTCGGCATGGACTACCAGCGCATCACCGTTTCTCCGATCGCCGGGGCCATCGGCGCCGAAATCGGGGGCATCGACATCGCTGCCGGGGTCGAGGATCTCGCCGTTTCTGAGATCAGGCACGCCCTCCTTGAACATCTCGTGATCTTTTTCAGACGCCAGCGTCTGGACGACGCCGTCCACAAGGCGTTTTCACGGCGTTTCGGAGAGTTGTTCGTCCATCCGAACTTCAATACGGGCGACGGCGATTCCGAAATCGTCCGCGTCGTTCGAAAGCCGGGCGACGAGAGGATCGTCGGCGAGGAGTGGCATTCCGACACGACGATGATGGCCACACCGCCGATGGGTGCCCTCCTCTATGCTCTGGAAGTGCCGCCATGGGGCGGCGATACGCTATTCGCCAACCAGTACCTCGCCTACGACAGTCTTTCCGAGGGTATGAAGACGATGATCGGCGGGCTTCGCGCCGTCCACAGCGACATTCGCGTGGCCGGACCTCAGGCAGGGTTGAATGCCCGGCGATCGAGCCGGGTCCGCGAGGATTCAAACTGGAAGCCGACGGAGAACCTGCATCCGGTCGTCCGCACCCACCCCGAGACAGGTCGGAAGTGCCTCTTCGTCAATCACTCCTATACTTGCCGTTTCGAGAACATGACCGAGCGCGAAAGCCGTCCATTGCTCGACTTCCTTCTCGACCACGGCCACCGGCCCGAATTTACCTGCCGTTTCCGTTGGGAGGCGGGCTCCCTTGCCTTCTGGGACAACAGATGCACCAAGCATCTCGCCATCCACGACGCCGGGGCCTTCCACCGCCGCATGCAGCGCACGCAGATCGCCGGCGGCCCCGTGGTTTGACTGGAGGAGAGGTGGAGGCGCCCCCGTTACCTGTCCCGCGACGCCCCTGGGCGGATAGCGACCACGGGTCCCGAACGCCGTAGCCTCCTGGCCTCGGGGCCTTTACAACCGGCAGCGCGGGTGGGCCACCAAGGGCCCGGCCGGCAGGAGGCTCCCGTGGCGACACAAGACCCCTCGGATCATCCGGCACCTGCCTCTGGAGGGGCTTCTGCAGCCAGACCGGGGCGCGACGTACATCCGCGTGGGGGTAGCGACGCAACGGGCCACGGAAGCACGGATCACTCGGGCCATGATCACTCGGGCCACGATCACGCAGCCCACGGCCATTCGCATTCTCATTCGGGCGGCCATGCTCATGGCGGCCTCTCCCATAATCATGCAGCCGGCGCCAGCGTGCGCATGCTCTCCATCGCATTGGCGCTCACCATGGCGTTCCTCGTCGTCGAGGTCGCCGGTGCCTGGTATTACAACAGCCTGGCCTTGCTTTCGGATGCCGCGCACATGTTTACGGACGGGGCCGCGCTCGCCATCGCCCTGGCGGCCGTGAAAATCGGCCAACGTCCCGCCGACGAGCAGCGGACATTCGGATATCGCCGCTTCGAGATCCTGGCCGCCGCCTTCAACGCCGTGCTGCTCTTCGTCGTCGCCGGATTCGTGTTGTGGGAAGGCATCGGCCGGCTACAGGAGCCCGAGCCGGTCGCCTCGGGCGGCATGCTCGTCATCGCGCTGGTAGGACTGGCCGTGAACCTCGTCGCGATGCGGCTGCTTGCCTCAGGCAAGGACCAGAGCCTCAACGTGAAAGGGGCGTATCTGGAAGTATGGGCCGATATGCTGGGTTCGGCCGGCGTCATTGTCGGGGCGCTCGCGATCATGTTCACCGGCTGGAACTGGGTCGACCCGGTGGTGGCGATCGCGATCGGTCTATGGGTACTTCCTCGTACCTGGATGCTGCTCAAGGACACGACCCAGATCCTGCTGGAGGGCGTACCGCCCCATCTCAGGCTGGCGGACATACGGGCGGCGATCGAAGAGGTGGATGGCGTTGCCGGCGTGCACGACCTCCACGTTTGGTCGTTGTCGAGCGACGACGTCAGCTTGTCGGTACATGTCGAACTCGAAGCGGCTCGCGACAGCGACGAGGTGCGACGCGGCGTGGCGTCTGTCCTTGCCCGTCGCTTCGCCATAGATCACGTCACGATCCAGACCGAACGCCCCGGCAATCGGACTCGGCCGCCTGCCCATCCCTGAAGGTGCTGCGCCTCGCGGACTTTCGACCAAGCGTGACGCAACCTTTATTCAGTTTCGGCAGCAACGTTTTTTGGGGATCCTACGTTTCACGGCTATCAAAGGGAGATATGCCGTGAACTCGATCATCTACCTCGTCGGCCTCGTGGTCATCGTATTGTTCATCCTGTCCTTCCTCGGACTTCGGTGAACCCCATGGCGATCGCAACCACAACTCCCGCCGCTATCGTGGCGCCGGAGATCGTCACCGAACGGCCGCGCCACATCGAGTGGGGCCCAATCATCGTCGGCGCTCTCGCGGCGACAGCCATATCGGTCGTGCTGCTCACATTCGGCGCAGCTCTCGGCCTGTCTGCCGTTTCCCCCTACCCCTATGCCGGCCTTTCCGCCAAGGCGATGGGAATCATCACCGGTACCTATACGGCACTCGTGATGGTGGGTGCCTTCTCCGCCGGAGGCTATCTCGCCGGACGGCTGCGTAACCCGTGGCCGGCAGGTGCGGAGGTCGAGCAGAACTTCCGTGATGGCGCACACGGTTTTGCCGTATGGGCTGTCGGTGTCGTGATCGGCGCACTTCTCGTGGGCGCCGGCACGGGCGCTGCGGTAAAGGCAGCGGTTCAGACGACGACCGTCGTCGCCGCCAGTGCGGCCTCAAATCCCAACGTGACGGAGCGGATTACGATGGATCCGACGGCGTATGCGGTCGACCGCCTCCTGGCGCCGAACCCGACGCCGAACGGTCCGGTCACACCGGCCATCACGGCGCGCGGCGATCTCGCGGGGCCGATGACGCGCACCTTTGCCGCCAGCCTCAAGTCGGGTCAGCTCGATGCGCGGGACCGTACCTATCTCGCCCAGCTCGTCATGCAGCAGACCGGCATGAACCAGGCGGATGCCGAACGTCGGGTCGACGAAGCGTTCACCGAGCTGAAGGCCGCCGAGGCGAAGGCTCGCGACACCGCGAACGCCGCCCGCAAGGCAGCCCTGATCGCCGCTTTCGCCGCCGCAGCGACGCTTGCCATCGGTTGCGCCGCCGCCTGTGCGGGTGCTGCGTTGGGTGCCCGTCATCGCGACGAGAACACGCTGATCAGCCTGTTCGGCTCGCGCAGGTTCTGGTAGCGCACCTGAAACACGCATCAAAGGCCCGGCCATGTGCCGGGCCTTTTCGTTTTCCCCGAATGTCATCGAAACGATACGAAAGAATGCTGTTCTCGCGTCTCGGGAACGGGGACCGCTCGATGGACCGGCAGACGCGCGACCTTCTGGACCTCTTGAAGGGCATCGGCGAACGGCTCGAGCGACGGCCGCATGATCTGAAGTTGCGGGCCGCTCTGTTGGACGCCATCCAGTCTCTGTCGTCCTTGGCACTGGCCCGATACCTGCCGATCCATATCCGCGCCGCCGCCCGCGAAGTCGCAACCGATGCGGAGCGACTGGCTCGCATGGCAGAGGCCTCGGAAGGAATGACGCCGACCGACCCGCAGCGCTTTCGCCCTGCCGCGAAGCGGCTGAGCGAAAGCGTGGAGAAGCTCTCAACCACGATCGACCGCGGCCGGGCATAACGATGGGCATCGCGGGCAGCAGACGCCGGGGCGCCGATCGAGGCAGGAAGCACCGAACAGGGCTAACAGGGCGCCTCGATCAACATCTATCCGCTGCTTGGTCGGCCCCAAACGATGATCAGCGCCTGGAAACGCGAGCATGCGGACGTTGCCCGTGCTTCAGGCGACCCAATCGAGGCGTCGGCCTTAGAACTTGACCTGACCAGACTTGCCGGCCGCGTTCTTCAACACCAGGGTCACCTGGGCTCCTGCCGGCGGCGCCGTCTTCGCCTCGCCCTTCAAGGCGCTCTCGCCAGAGACGGCAAGCGGCACGGTTTCACGACCGGAACCCGAAGCGATCAGCACGGTCCCCGAAAACCCCTTGGCCGAAACCGGCTTGTTGTTCTCGTCGAGCAGGTTGATGGCAACGACGTTGCCGGTAACCACAAGCTCCGCATGAACGCCGGCGACATCCTGCATGGGACCGCCATTGGGGCCCTTCATGCTGCCATGGCTGTGCTGCGCCGATGCCACCCCGACCGACAGGAACAGGAAAAGGGGGATCAGGAACGTCTTCATGGTGTCTCCTCTTGTTGAACGGGTGCGTCGCGATGGAACAGGGCATAGAGCGCCGGCAGGACGACGAGCGTCAGGATCGTCGATGACAGGATGCCGCCGATGACCACGGTGGCGAGCGGCCGCTGCACCTCGGCGCCGGCGCCGGTCGCAATCGCCATCGGCACGAACCCGAGCGACGCGACCAGGGCCGTCATCAACACCGGGCGGAGGCGCTTCATCGCCCCTTCACGCACGGCATCGCCAACCGACCTGCCTTGAGCCCGCAACCCCTGGATGAACGTGATGATGACGAGGCCGTTGAGGACCGCGACACCGGACAAGGCGATGAATCCGACGCCCGCGCTGATCGACAGGGGGATGTCGCGAACGGCAAGCGCGGCCACGCCCCCGGTCAGGGCCAACGGCACGCCTGTGAAGACGAGGACCGCATCGCCCACGGAATTGAGACTCATGCAGAGCAGGATGAAGATCAGCAGCAGAGCAACGGGCACCACGACGGCCAGACGCTGCGAGGCTGCGACGAGCTGTTCGAACTGGCCGCCGTAGCCGATCCAGTAGCCGGCCGGCAGTTTGACTTGCTCGGACACACGCCGCTGCACCTCTGACACGAAGGACCCCAGGTCGCGATCGCGCACATTGGCGGAGACGACGATGCGTCGCTTGCCATTCTCGCGGCTGATCTGGTTGGGACCGGGCGCCGACTCGATCTCGGCGACCGCCGACAGCGGAACATAGGGAGCGGCCGCACCGATCCCGGTTTGCACGATCGCTGCCCGGCCATTCTCTTTCGCACCGGCTGGCGGCAAGGGCACGGGAATCGGAAGCGACGCCAATGCCTCGATATCGACGCGCTTGTGCTCGGGCAGACGGACGACGATGTCGAAACGCCGATCGCCCTCGAAAACGACGCCGGCTTCCCGCCCCCCGACGGCGATCTCCACGACCTCCTGCAGTTCGGCGAGACTGATGCCGTAGCGCGCCAGCGCCGACCGGTCGGGCTTGACCGTCAGCACGGGCAGCCCGCTGACCTGCTCCGTCCGCACGTCTGCGGCGCCCGGCACTGCCTGCACCACCGCCTGAATCCTGTTGGCAACGGCCAGCAGCGTGTCGAGATCGTCGCCGAAGATCTTGATGCCGAGATCGCTGCGCACGCCGGAGATCAGTTCATTGAATCGCATCTGAATCGGCTGCGTGAATTCGTAGTTGTTGCCCGGGATCTCCTCGACCCTCTTCTCGATCGCAGCCACAAGATCCGCCTTCGGCTTCTTCGGATCGGGCCACTCCGAACGTGGTTTCAGCAGGATGAAATTGTCCGCGACGTTGGGCGGCATCGGATCGGTCGCCACCTCGGCAGTGCCGATCTTCGCAGCCACTTCCTTCACCTCGGGGAATTCGAGGATCGCCTTCTCCAACGCCTCCTGCATCTGAACCGACTGGCTGAGGCTCGTGCCGGGGATGCGCATCGCGTGCATCGCGATATCGCCCTCGTCGAGAGAAGGGATGAACTCGCCGCCCATGTGCGACGCCGCGACACCGGCGACGGCGACCAGCAGCACGGCAAGCCCTACGATCACGTGACGTAGCCGCAGCGCCCCCTCCAGGGCGGGACCGTAGAGGCGCAAGGCGCCGCGCATGAACAGGTTCTCCTTCTCCGAGACCTTGCCGGTGACAAGAAGCGCGATCGCAGCCGGAACAAGCGTCATCGAAAGGATCGCAGCGGCACCCAGCGCCATCAGGACCGTCAGCGCCATCGGCGTGAACATCTTGCCCTCGACACCGGTGAGGGTGAGGACGGGCAGGTACACGACGCCGATGATCAGGGTGCCGAACAGGCTGGGCTTGATGACCTGCTGCGTCCCCGCGAGAATCGTCGCGAAGCGTTCGTTGCGCGTCAGCAGGCGCCCGCGCCGGTGCTGTTCCTCCGCCAGCAGGCGAAGGCAGTTCTCGACCACGATGACTGCACCGTCGACGATAATGCCGAAATCGATGGCGCCCAGGCTCATCAGGTTGGCGCTGATATGGTTCTCGACCATGCCGGTGATGGTGAACAGCATGGAAAGCGGGATGACGCAGGCCGTGACGAAGGCCGCACGGAAATTCCCCAGGATGAGGAACAGCACGACGACAACCAGCAAGGCGCCCTCAAGCAGGTTCTTCTCGACCGTCCAGATCGTGGCGTCGACCAGTTTCGTGCGGTCGTAGATCGTGCGCGCGACGACCCCGTCCGGCAGCGAGGCGGCAATGACGTCGAGCTTTGCCGCGACCCGCTGCGCCGCCGTCCGGCTATTTTCCCCAATCAGCAGCATCGTGGTGCCGATGACAGTTTCCTTGCCGTCCAGGGTGGCCGCGCCGGTGCGGAGGTCGGTCCCCTCCTTCACCTCGGCGACGTCGCCGACGCGTATCGGAATGCCGCCCCGCGTCCCGACGACGATGTCGCTGATCTCGGGCACGGTGTTCACCTGTCCCGGCGTGCGGACGAGGTACTGCTCGCCGTTGCGCTCGATGTAGCCCGCACCGACATTGGCATTGTGCGTGGCGAGCGCCGTCATCACGTCCCGGAAGGCGAGCCGGTAGGCCATGAGTTTGGCCGGCTCGGGCAGGACGTGGAATTGCTTCTCGTAGCCGCCGATCGTGTTCACTTCGACGATGCCGGGAACGGTGCGGAGCTGCGGCTTGATGATCCAATCCTGGATGGTCCGAAGATCGGTCGCCGAATAGGCCGCACCGTCCGCCTTCCTCGCCTCGGGCTTCGCCTCCACGGCGTACATGTAGATTTCGCCAAGGCCGGTCGAGACCGGCCCCATCGCCGTTTCCGTTCCAGGTGGCAGCCGGTCCTTGGCCTGCTGGATACGCTCGTTCACGAGCTGGCGGGCGAAGTAGATGTCGGTTCCGTCCTTGAAGACGACCGTGACCTGGCTCAATCCGTAACGCGACAGCGAGCGCGTGTATTCGAGCTTCGGCAGCCCCCCCATCGCCGTCTCGAGGGGAAACGTGATGCGTTGCTCGACCTCCAGCGGCGAGTAGCCGGGCGCCACCGTGTTGACCTGGACCTGGACGTTGGTGATGTCGGGGACGGCATCGATCGGCAGGCGGGTGAAATTCCATGCGCCGAGCGCTCCCACGGCGATGGCCGCGAGGACGACGAACCAGCGGTTTTGGATGGAGAAGGCGAGGATACGGTCGATCATCGTCGTGGCCTCAATGCTCGTGGGCCGCGCCGGCCTTGCCGATCTCTGCCTTGATGACGTAGCTATTGCGGGCCGCATACACATCGCCGGGCAATATGCCAAACGTGACTTCGATCCAGTCGGCGTCGCGCCCCCCGAGCTCGACCTCGCGTGCAGCGAACGCCTCACCCTCCCGTACGAAGACGACGGTCTTGCCTTCGAGCGTCTGTAGCGCACTCGCCCGGATCGCGACCTCCGCAGGCCGAGCCGACAGTACGACGCGGCCATCGACGAAGAGCCCGGGACGCAGCCGTCCGTCGTTCGCCACGATGGCACGGGCGATGGAAGACTGGGTGTCGCTTGCTCCGATCGGCGACACGTAGTCTATGCGGGAGTCGATCGGCGGCCCGCCATCCTGGACATCGATCGACACTGCGTCGCCGATGCGCACACGCCCCAGGTCGCGCCGGTAGACGGCGAAATCGATCCACATCGTGGACAGGTTGGCGATGGTGAACAGCGGTCGCGATTCCGACGCGAACTCGCCCAGCGTACCGTCGCGATCGATGACGGTACCGTCGATGGGTGCCTTGAGCTCGTAGGTCGTGAGGCTCTGGTTGCTCTCGACGGTGGCCAGCACCTCGTCCCTACGGACCTTGTCCCCGAGCCGCTTGCGCATGCTGCGGATGACGCCGGGAAAGCGCGGAGTCACCTTTACCAACGCCTCCTGGTTGGGCTGGATCGTTCCGTTGAGGCGCAGCACATCCCGCAGTTCGCGAGGGCCCGCGGTCAGAAGCTCGATACCTGCCGCCGCGATCTGCGCGTCCGTTAGCTTCACGGCCTCGTCGTGTCCGTGAGCCCCCTCCTTCTCGTCGTGGCCGCCATGCCCGCCCTTGGCGGCCAGACCCTTCGTGCCGGTGGCAACGCTCGGAACGAAGACATAGTAGGCGGAAGCAGCGACGGCTCCCGCGCAGACGAGCCCCACTACCGCATAGACAAGGAACCTGGCCGCGCCCTGCATCATTTTGCCCTCGCAACATTGATCGGGCTGGCGGTAAGCCCCTCTATGGTCGCCACCGCCGCGTGGAAGCTCGCGAGAGCCTCGTGTTCCATCAGTTCGGCATCGGCCACGGTGCGGTAGGCGTCCAGGATCTCGAGGACGGTGAAACGTCCCTGCCCATATCCGGCCTCGATCGTCGACAGTGTCTGCCGGGCCGCGGGAAGGATCGTCTTGCGGACAAGATCGAGCTGTTGGAGTTGGCTGGTCGCCGTGTCGTGCGCCTTGGCAACGACGGCGATCAGGGCCAGCCGGTTGGCCGAGCGCTCGGCGTGGGCCTTCTGGGAATTCTCCTGCGCTTCCCGGATGCTGCCGCGATTGCGGTCGAAGACCGGGAACGGCATCGAGACACCAAGACGAACCGCACTTTCACCGTTGTCGGAATAGTAGCGCCACCCGACGCTGGCCGTGACGTCGGGGATCGGCTTCAGCCGCGCCACGAGAAGCTCCCCGTCACGCTGTGCGCGGATGGCCGTCCACTTCATGAGCTGGGGATTGTCGTCGATGGCCTTGATCAGGGCATCGAGCGGAGCCGGCCGCACGACGCGGCCGAAGTCACCCGAAACGGACGTGAAGTCGGGAACATCGCGGCCCATCAACGCGGCGAGATCGCGCCGCGCGACGGCCAGGGCAAGGCGGGCCCGCTCCCGTTCCAGCCTGGCCATCCCGACCGCCGCCTGTGTGCGGGTCGCTTCCGACGGCGACGAGGCGCCGGCCTCGACCCGCCGCTGCATCAGCGGCAAGAGCTTCTCCAGCGCGGTCGCCTGCCTGTCGAGAAGCTGGATCCGGCGCTGCACGGAAATGGCCTCGACGAAGGAAAGCGTGGTCTCCGAGAGGAGTTCCAGCCTCGCCGCCTCGCGCTCCCAGCGCATCGTGTCGTAGTCGCCGAGGGCGGCTGCGACCCTGGCGTCGCGTTTGCCGCCAAGTTCGATGAGCTGACTCAGCATCAGCGTCGTCTCGACGCCGCCCACATTGGCCGCGTTGCCTGGGGCGAAATTGTCCGCCTCGAAGCCGATGGTCGGATTCGGCAGCTTGTTCGCCTGCTGGCGGCGCCCATCGGCCATGCCGATATTGCGGTCGGCGATCTCCAGCCGCGGATTGGCGTTGGCCGCCTGTTGAAGCGCCTGGCGAAGCGTGAGCGCGCCATTGGGCGGACGCTGCTGCGGCGTGCTTTGTGAAAATGCCGGCCACGCCAGTGCAGCGAGCAACATCGCGCACAGCGCCCGTACGACGAGATTTGTCATGATCTGACCCTGAACCCGGTCTTCGGCGTGCCCTAGCGGTGGAACACCACGGCAAACGAATCGAGACGGAATCAGGCCCTGGGTGGGGGCGCGGTCAGGGCAAAAGAGAAAGCAGCGCGATGCGGTTGACGGCCTTCGGGCACAACCGGAACAGGGACCACGACGGGCACCGGCGTCGCGACCTCGAGGAACGAGACAACGGAACAGCTATGGCAGGTTTCGGCCGAGGCACCGTCATGGGATCCGGAATCGCCCTGCACGCTCGTGACCATCGTCACGTCGCCCCGTAAGGATTGGAAGTCGAGGACGACGTGCAGCACGCTGGCGCAGGCCAGCAGCAGGACACAGGCGAGACGCAAGAAATCCACGCCGCGTCGCAAAGGCTGTAGCCCGAGGAATATCCTGACCTGCACGCCCCGTACTTGGCGCGATCTCGTGGCGTTACACAATCACGATGCGTCTTCCGCGGCGTTCTGTCATCGGAGCGAACTCCGAGAATCCCGGTGTCGCGGAGCTGCCTTCAGAGGCGCATTTCTGCGGAAGGCGCACGTCCGGCAAGCGCCCGCGAGGGGGCATGCATGGCATGCCGGAGGGACAAATAGAGCACGACGCCGATACCGGCCAACAGACCGCCCATCAGGAAAAATCCGCCCGTCTCGTCTCCCTTGGGAAAGAACCTCGCCGTCAGCATGGCGGCCGCGACGACGGAGAGCATGAAGCCTGCCACATGGAAGACGAATTGCCATCCGAAGCCGCGTACGAAAGCACGGCGCTCCTCCGATGTGACCGGGATACCCGGCCCCTTGTTGTCCTTGCGATAGAGGAAGCCCGCCTTGTGTGCATGGAACTGCAACGCGAGCGCCCAGCCCAAGCCCTCGATGATCCCCAAAGATCGTGCCTCACGGTAATTCACACGATCTAACGTGAAGGCGGCTCGCTCGTTGCGCCGCCATGGTCTGGAGATCAGGAAGAAACCAGGACGGACGAACCTCCCGCCCCGACGGGACGGGAGGCCGTCGGCAGGGCTACTTCTTCTCGACGCTCCAGAAGACCGGCACCGGCGAGACGAGGCTGCCGGCGATGTTCTTCCTTACGGCCATCGCATTGACGTACTGGCCGAGGAAGGCGTGCGTCGGCACCTCCGCAGCGCGGAGCTGGATCTTCTCGACGAGTTCCTTGCGCTTGCCCTCGTCCGTCTCATCGGCAAAAGCATTGCGCAGGCGGGTGATCTCCTCGTCGCAAGGCCAGCCGAACCACGCCTTGTCGCAGGAAGCCCCGATGAAGCTGTAGGTCAGGGGATCGAGCGAATCCACGCTGGTCGTCGAGGTGATCAGCACGTTCCAGCCGCCCTTGTCGGGCGGATCCTTCTTGGCGCGGCGGGCGACCAGCGTCTGCCAGTCCATCGACTGCATGTCGACCTTCATGCCGGCCTTTTCCATCAGCGACTTGGCGATCGGCGCCATGTTGGTCAGGACATACAGATCGGTCGAGTGCAGCAGCACGACAGGCGTATTGTCGTAACCGCCTTCCGAGAGAAGCTGCTTGGCCTTGGCGAAATCGCTTTCGTACTTGTCGGCGAAGCCCGCCGTCGTCTCGTAGGGGCCGCCGCAGATGAACATGGCCTTGCAGACCGTGTAGTACTCCGGGTCGCCGATGACGCCGTTCAGGAAGTCCTTCTGGTTCAGCGCGTAGAGCATCGCCTGCCGGTTCTTCGCATTGTCGAACGGCTTATGCAGCTGGTTGAACCGGTAGATGTACTGGTTGCCCCACTTGTTCGTGGTGACGAGGCTGACGTCGCGATCCTTCTTCAGGATGGGATAAAGGTCGTGCTGCGGCGCCTCGATCACGTCGATCTCGCCGGCCTGCAGCGCGTTGACCGCCGTCTGCTGGTCGGGCATGGCCAGCCACTCGACTCGGTCGACCTTCGCAACCTTGCCGCCGGCGAGACCCGACGCCGGTTCCGGCCGGGGCTTGTACTTCGCGTTCTTGACGTAGACCGTCTTGTCGCCCGGCTTCCATTCGTCCTGCTTGAAGACGAACGGCCCCGACCCGACGAACTCCTTGATCTGGTCGTTGGGCGAGGTCTCGGCGATCCGTTTCGGCATGATGAACGGGTTGCCCGACGGCTTGGCCAAGGCCTGGAGCACGATGCCGGTCGGCGCCTTCAGCACGATCTGGAAGGTCTTGGCGTCGACCGCCTTCGTTTCGGCCACCTTGGTCCACAGGATCTGGCCGAGCGAGTCGCGTGCCGACCAGCGCTTCAGCGACGCCAGGACATCCTCCGTCGTGACAGGCTGGCCGTCGTGGAACTCGAGCCCGTCGCGCAGCGTGAAGGTCCAGGTGAGCTTGTCCGGCGACACTTCCCACTTGTCGACCATCTGCGGCTTGATCTTGAGATCGCCGTCCAGCGCGAACAGCGTATCGTAGACCATGTAGCCGTGGTTGCGCACGATGAAGGCCGATGTCCAGATCGGATCGAGGATCTTCAGGTCGGAATGCATGACGACCCGGAGGGTCTTCGGCTGCTGGCCCGCGGCGGCCAGCGGCATTGCGACCGCCAGCGCCGCGAGAATTCCAAAGAGACGCTTTGACATCAAGTTTTCTCCTTAACGCGAGTCTTCCCCGATCATCGTTGCCGCCTTGTCGGCGATCATGATCGTCGGGGTATTGGTGTTCCCCGACGTGATGGTAGGCATTACCGACGCATCGGCCACACGCAACCCTTCCAGCCCGATGACACGCAGCCGTTCGTCGACCACCGCCATCGAGTCGGATTTCAAGCCCATCTTCGCCGTCCCCACCGGATGGAAGATGGTGGTCCCGATGTCGCCGGCCGCCTTGGCGAGCGAGGCATCGTCGTCGCCCACCGACGGCCCCGGCAGATACTCCTCTGGCCGATAGTCCTGCAGGGCGCGCTGCTTCATGAGGCGGCGCGTGACGCGGATCGCGTCTGCGGCCACGCGCCTGTCCTCCGGCGTCGAGAGATAGTTCGGCGCGATACGCGGCTTGTCTGCGGGATCGGCCGACCGGAGCTGCACCGTGCCGCGCGAGGTCGGGCGCAGGTTGCAGGCGCTCACGGTGATGGCAGGAAAGCGGTGCAAGGGTTGGCCGAATTTATCGAGCGAGAGCGGCTGCACGTGGAACTCGATATTGGCTTGTTCGTGATCCGGCGACGAGCGGGTGAAGATCCCGAGCTGCGACGGCGCCATCGTCAGTGGCCCCTTGCGGAACAATGCATATTCCATGCCCATCGATGCGCGCCCGACCAGCGAATGGTAGGTCGTGTTGAGTGTCTTTACCCCCGACACCTTGAAGATCGCCCGCTGCTGCAGGTGATCCTGGAGATTGCGCCCGACGCCGGGCAGCTCGTGTTGCATCGCGATGCCGTGTCCCGCCAGCAGGTCCGGCGCCCCTACTCCCGAAAGCTGGAGGATCTGCGGCGAGCCGATTGCACCAGCGGCCAGTATGGTCTCGCCCTTCGTCCGCACCTCCATGAGCCGCCCGCCCTGACGGAACTGGACGCCAGCCACGCGCTTGCCCTCGAACACAAGACGTTCCACGAGAACGCCCGTCTCGAGCCGGAGATTGCTGCGCCCGAGCACCGGCTTCAGAAAGGCGGTAGCGGCCGACAGGCGCAGGCCGCGCTTCTGATTGACGTGGAAGTACCCCACGCCTTCGTTGTTGCCTGTATTGAAGTTGCGCGTCGCGGGTACGCCCATCTCGATGGCGGCGCGGGCAACCGCATCGAGGACATCCCACTTCACCCGCATTTCCTCGACGCGCCATTCGCCGCTCGCGCCATGGTGCTCGGTCTCGCCCAGGAAGTGGCTGTCGAGCTTGCGGAAAACCGGCAGCACGTCGTCCCATCCCCAGCCAGCCAGGCCGAGCTGGCGCCAATGGTCGTAGTCTTGCGACTGGCCACGCATGGAGATCATGCCGTTGATGGCCGAACAACCGCCGATCACCTTGCCGCGCGGATAGTTGAGGGCGCGGCCATTGAGGCCCGGCTCGCTCTCCGTCTGGAACATCCAGTCGGCGCGGGGATTGCCCATCGCGAACAGGTAGCCGACGGGGATGTGGAACCAGATCCAATTGTCCTTCCCGCCCGCCTCGAGCAGCAGCACGCGCCTCCGCGGGTCGGCAGAGAGGCGGTTGGCGAGGACGCAGCCCGCCGAACCGGCGCCGACCACGATGTAATCGAAGTCTCCTTCGAGGCGGGAGGCCGCTTCCGCAATCATCCGTTACTCCTTGTGCCGTCAGGGCTAGACCGTTCCACGGATTTCAACAAGTCCGCTTTCGACAGGCACATGCAACGCGGCAGCTACGGCGTTTGCCGCCCGGCGCGTCGACAGGCCAAGCGCGCGGCGAAGACATCCGCTGGGATCGCTTGGTCGTGTAGTCGGCACGATCTTCGAGGACTGTCGATTGCCCCCGACCGCGATCGTCGGCTGTTCCGCAAGCCGCTTCGTCAGTGCGGCCGTCCGTCGGAGCCCTCGAGAGTGCGGCGCGCTATACGCCGGCGATCGCCATGCCGACATATGTCTCGTCAGCGATCTGGGTCTGGCTGCGGCGACGTTCCGCGCCATACGACACGACCCTTCCAGCCGGGCGCCGGATTCCCGTTCTTGTCCTGCTCGACGATCTTCTTAGGCCGCGAAGGCGCATACATCGACAGCCGGTCCGCGAAATAGCCTGGCATTGAGGCCTCGCTGCGTTGCGCGCATACTTTCGGCAACGAATCCAAGGGAGCCAACGCCATGCAATACAATCGCATTTCGGCCGATAGCCACCTCGACCTTCCGTGGATGCCGCCCGACCTCTTCACGTCGATGGCACCGCGCGACCTCAGGGAGCGCATGCCCTACGTCACCGACACCGATGAAGGCCCGAAGTGGGTGGCGAAGAACGGCGCGTCGTTCGGCTTCAAGAACGGCGTCGGTCCGGCCGGCTCGAAGTTCGTGCCTGGCAAGCATGGGCGCGTCGACATCATGGCCGAGACCGGCCTCTATTCCGACGGCGCCAAGGACATCCGCCGTATTTCCGACCCGCATCTCCGCATCAAGGACCTCGACCGCGACGGCGTCGATGCCGAGGTGATCTACGGCATCCTGGGCGCCGCCAGCCGCCTCAACGACCGCGAGGCCGGCAACGAGATGCTGCGCATCTACAATGATTGGTTGAAGGATTTCTGCAGCCACTATCCCGACCGGCATATCGGCCTCGCCTGCCTGCCCTACGGCGACATCGATGCGGCAGTGAAGGAGATCTACCGGGTCGCCAAGATGGGCATCAAAGGCCTCGAGCTTTCCTGCTCGTGGGACATGGAACCGATGTGGCACCCGATGTGGGATCCGCTGTGGAAGGCGGTGAACGACGTGCAGCTTCCCTTGCACTTCCATACGTTCCCCAACGTCCCGCCGGGCACCATCGAGAAGCATCCCGGCCGCGTCGGCCGTTCGGTGTTCTTCACCGTGGTCTCCGGCTTCCAGATGAACCTGGTGAACATCCTGGCGGCCATCATGGGCGCCAACGTGCTGGAACGCTTCCCCCATGTCCGCATCGCCTTCGGCGAGTCGGGCTGCGGCTGGATCCCGTACGCGCTCGACCGCATGGATTTCGAGTGGGAGGACCGCTTCCACGACCTCGGCATGAAGATGAAGCCGTCGGACTACTGGCGCCGTCAGTGCAAGGCGACGTTCCAGTTCGACCGCATCGGCGCCAAGCTGATCGACGAGATGGGCGCGGAGAGCCTGATGTGGGGGTCCGATTACCCCCATGGCGACGGCGTGTGGCCGCACTCGGAGAAATACATCAAGGAACAGTTCGCCGAGGTCCCGGCCGAGCAGGTGAAAATGATCACCTGCACGAATGCCGGGAAGTTCTACGGGCTGATCAACTGACAGAGCCACTCTCCGGTGGCACGGCGCGCCGTGCCACCCACTGCCTGCCGATCACGCGGCTCTTCGATCGCTCCTGACCGTCGCCTGAACGACGTCCGGCTAGAGAATATCCCGCTTCGATACGGTGTGCCGGAGGGCGAACACCTCGCCTTCCGGCGCGTGACGGATGCGCGCGGCTTCTGCCGCTTCGACCGACCAGAAGAAGGCAACCAGCGCGCGCTCGATCTGGCGATCGGCCGATCCTCGCAGTTCCTTCTCCGTAGTCTGGGCCTGTCCCACGCGCGCCTGGCCGTTCAGCAGGTCGACGCGCACGGTCTCCAGCGAGGCAAGTTTGTCGAAGGGCGCCGTGTTGGCGAGCGGGAGACGCAGCGTCAGAACCGCCACGCCTATCCCGTCGCCCCACCGCTGCTCGACGGTGCAGACCGTGCGCCAGGTATCGCGGAACTTCGGAAAGATCGTGCGACTCATCGGCGTCGGGTTGCGCAACCGCTCGTAATAGGCATCGCTCTCGAAGGCGGACGTTCCGACGGCGTCATAGAACAGCAGGTAGCGCTGCGGCTGCGTCACTCCCTTGAAACGGGCCCCTCGCAACCAGCCGGGACAAGCAAGTCGCTCCTGCATGTGTTCGCGGCTATGCCAATGCTCGAACAGGGCATCGTCGGCGGCATCGACGTCGGTCCAGATCGCCAGGACGGCCTTGCCGCCGCTCATGCCCGCCTCACCGCATCGGTGAACGCCACGACCTCGTTCCGGCGGTTGTGATCCGTCGCCGGCACATAGGGCGGCTGCGGGAAGGCACCTAGCGTCACGACGACGAGGCCCTCCTGCCGAAAGATATCGATGCGCTGCCCCGCATGTCCCAGAGCCGACATGACTCCGTCGCCCAGCCACCAGCTATAGCCGTAATGCGTGATATCGCGGACCGGCGGCGCCGGGACGGCAAACGCCGGCGTCGCGGCGGCCGCGACCCAGCCTTCTGCCAGAACGCGCCGGCCGTCGATCACGCCGTCGTTGCGGACGAACTCTGCGAAGCGCGCGAAATCGCGCAGCACCATGCCGGCGCGACTTCCGCCGATCTCCTGGCCGCCCTCGCTTTCCAGCGTATAGAATCCGTCGCACTCCATCCCGGCCGGCTGCCACACCTTTGCGGACATGTAGTCCGCGAGCGGCTGCCCGATGGCGCGCGTGAGCGCGGCCCCGAGGAGGTAGGTGTCGCCGGAATTGTAGAGGAACGTCGTGCCGGGCTCGGCAGCGCGGGGCAGGGACGCCATGAGCTTCAGCACGCCGCCCGGCACCTTGTCGGCCAGGGACTTGCTGTAGCGGTTCACGTCCGAGTCGCGGTCGGGGTAGACCTCGCTCCACCGGACGCCCGAGGACATGGTCATCACGTGTCGCAGGCTGACGCCCTCATAGGCCGAGCCGCCCAGTTCCGGCAGATAGGCGGTCAGGGGATCGTCAATGGAACGTATGGCGCCATCGTGGACGGCGGCGCCGACGAGCATCGCGGTCATCGACTTCACCGTCGACATGGTCGACCAGCGTTCGTTCTCCCTCAGGCCGAGCCCATAGCGTTCGAGCACGACGAGGCCGTTCCGGATTACCAGCAGGCCAGCGATGACGTTGCGATCCATGAAGGCATCGACGCCGTACTCCTGCCCGTCCGCCGCGACGTATTGGGGGTCGATCTCCTCGCCGCGCGGCAGATCGCGCGGCGCGCTCCCACGATGGATCACGCGATGGGCGAACAGGCTGTCGACCATGCGGTAGGTATAGGGCTGCAGCGACGGCGGCAGGAGCAGGAAGTCCTCGCCGCGCGGCAGGTGCCGTCGCGGAACCGAGACGCTCAGGAGAAAGCCTTGAAGGTGATCAGGGTGAAGGTGTCCTTCACGCCCTTCAGCGTCTGGATGTGGCTGGTGACGAAGTGGCCGATATCGGTCTTCTCGTCGAGATAGCACTTCATCAGGAGATCGTACTGGCCGGAGGTGGAATAGACCTCGGATACCTGCTCGATGTTTACGGCATCGTCGGCGACCTCGTAGGCCTTCCCGAGGTCGCATTTCACCATGATGAAGATCGTCTGCATGTGGCTCCGCTGGTTCCTGCGGAGCGCAGTCTAGCGTGCCGACCGCGCGAGGAAAGCGGGCACGTGGTCGCCAAGCCCCATCGGCACCGGCTCGTCGCGCTCGCGACGATCTGGACGCGACGGGCGATCGGAACGCGGCCTGTCCGAGCGGCGGTCACGCTCCGGGCGCGATTCGCGATAAGGCCGTTCGGCGTGGACCTCCTGACGCGGCTCGCGCTCGCGGCGCGGTGCACGCTCGGCGCGCGTTGCCTCACGATCCGGCCTCGGTTCGCGCTCCGGACGAGGTGCTCGTTCGGCGCGGGGCTCGCGCGGCGCACGGTCGCCGCCGGCGCTGCGACCACGCTGGCTGCCGGCGCCGCGGCCACGGCCCCGTCCGCGACGTCGGCCGTCGGACGGTTCGAACGCGAGGGTTTCCATGTCGGGCACGGCAACGCGCGGGATCTCGGTGCCGATCAGCTTCTCGATCGCCTCGACCAACGGGCCCTCGTCGGGCGACGCCAGGGTGAAGGAATGGCCGGTGCGGCCTGCCCGACCTGTGCGGCCGATACGATGGACGTAATCTTCCGGCGAGAACGGCACGTCGAAATTGAAGACGTGGCTCATGTCGTTGATGTCGAGGCCGCGCGCGGCGACGTCCGACGCGACGAGGATCTGGATCTCGCCGGACTTGAATTTCTCGAGCGTCTCCATGCGCGCCGGCTGGCTCATGTCGCCATGCAGCGCCCCGGCGTTGAAGCCGTGCTTCTTCAGGGAGCCCTGGAGGATCGCCACGTCCTTCTTGCGATTGCAGAAGACGATGGCGTTCTTGATGTCCTGTTCGCGGATCAGGCGGCGAAGCGCCTCGCGCTTGTCCTCTTCCGGCACCACCGCCAGGCCCTGGACGATGTTCTTCGAAGTGGACGAAGGCGGCGCGACGGTGACTTCCTTCGGGTTCGACAGGAAACGGTCGGCCAGCCGCTTGATCTCGGGCGGCATGGTCGCCGAGAAGAACAGGGTCTGCCGCAGCGGCGGCAACAGGCCGACGATGCGCTCGACATCGGGGATGAAGCCCATGTCGAGCATGCGGTCGGCCTCGTCGATCACGAGCACCTTCACGTCGTTCAGCAGGACCTTGCCGCGTTCGAAATGATCGAGCAGCCGACCCGGGGTGGCGATCAGGACATCCACGCCCTTCTCGAGGGCCCGTTCCTGGTCGTCGAAGGAAACACCACCGATCAACAGGGCCATGTTGAGCTTGTGATGCTTGCCGTACATCTCGAAATTCTCGGCCACCTGGGCGGCCAGCTCGCGGGTCGGCTCCAGGATAAGCGAGCGCGGCATGCGCATCTTGGCGCGGCCTTCGGCCAGGATGTCGATCATCGGGAGGACGAAGGAGGCCGTCTTGCCGGTACCGGTCTGGGCGCAGCCGAGGACGTCGCGTCCCATCAGAACGATGGGAATGGCCTTTTCCTGGATCGGGGTGGGCTGGGTATAGCCCTTCTCGGAGATCGCCTGCAGTACCGGAGCGCTCAGCCCCAAACTCTCAAAACTCATTTATTTTCCGTAACTTAGTCCATTTATCCGCTGGACTCTGGGGGCGGTCTCACGAAGGCACGTGGATCGGCCGGACCGCTGGGCGGACCCCATATGAGCCTGCAGACGGCCTAAGTCAATGCGACGCACCGCGTGGCTGCCGCGCGTGCCGGTCAGGCCTTTATCTCGATCTCGACGAAGACGAACTCGAAATCGTTGGGATTGATGACGTCGTGCTCCACCCCCGTCTGCCGGGAGTAGGAAACGCCGGCCCGCAGCGGCGCCGGCACCGTCGCCTTGCCGTCGAAGATGTGGAGTTCGCCGGTCGTGATCGGCACCACTACGTAGTCATGGTCATGGCGATGCCATCCGGTGTGGCTGCCGGGGGGAAACCGCCACTCCGTAACGATCACGCGGTCGTTTTCGGTCTGGACGGTGGGCTTGGCGAGCGGGCGGTCCTTGTCGGTCATGGTGAAAAGCTAATGGGGGCCGCAGGGTTTGTCAGGTGACAGGGAGCCGCGGGCGATTATGGTGCATATGCACCCAATCTGGAGACTGCCCTGTCCCACCCCCTCCTGACCGCCCCCATCGGCGCCAGCCTGTGGAAACTGTCCGCGCCGACGACCGCCGTGATGCTGGTGCAGACCCTCGTGGCCATGGCCGAAACCTTCATCTTCGGCCGGCTGGGCACGGACGCGCTGGCGGGCTTCGCGCTCGTCTTCCCGCTCATGATGATGATGACCATGATGGCGGCCGGCGGCATGGGCGGCGGCGTCGCGGCCGCCATGGCGCGGACCATGGGCGCGGGCCGCCTGCAGGACGCACGTGCCCTTGTCCTGCACGCACTGGTGCTCGGCATCGTGCTCTCCCTTGCCTTCGTCCTGTTCGCCTGGACACTCGCCCCCGCGCTCTATCGCCTGCTGGGCGGCGAAGGCGAGGCGCTGGCGCAGGCCCTCGCCTACTCCCACGTGCTGTTCACCGGCTCGGTGCTGATCTGGGCCAATTTCTTCATGTCGGCGCTGCTGCGCGGCGGCGGAGATGCCGCCACGCCCGGACGATACATGCTGGTCTCGTCGGCTGCGCAGGTTCCACTCTCCTACGTCCTGGCACTCGGCATCGGTGACTGGCCCGGCCTCGGCATGATCGGGCCCGCCCTCTCCTCGCTGGCCACGTCCGGCATCTCCGCCGCCCTGCAGGCGCGCGCCCTCTGGGCCGGTAGGCTGGGCTTCACTCCGGCGCTCACCGGCATCCGTCTGCAAGGCCGCCTGTTCTGGGACATCCTCCGCGTCGGCCTTCTCGCGTCGTTCTCCGCCTTCACCGCCAACCTGACAGCGATGCTCGTCACCGGCCTCGTAGGCCGGTTCGGCGTCGCTGCCCTGGCCGGCTACGGGATCGGCGTGCGACTGGAATTCATGCTCGTCCCGCTCGCCTTCGGGGTCGGTTCAGGCCTCACGACGCTGGTCGGCGTCGCGGCCGGCGCCAACGATTGGCGGCGCGCCGTTCATGCGGCCTGGATCGGCAGCCTCGCCGCTGGACTCGGCATCGGCATCTTCGGCTGGATCGTCGCCCTCGTGCCGGAAGGCTGGGCAAGGCTGTTCACCAGCGACCCGGACGTCGTCGCCGCCACCGCCGCCTACATCACGCACGTCGCGCCCTTCTATTGCCTGTTCGGGATCGGCATGACGCTCTCGTTCGCCAGCCAGGGTGCCGGCCGCATGAAGGCGCCGTTCGCGGCCGGGATAACCCGTCTCCTCGTCGCAACGACGGGCGGCTGGTTCGCCATCGACCAACTCGGCTGGGGATTGCAGGGCGTCTTCGCCGCCATCGCCGTGGGCATGATCGCCTTCGGCACGCTGATCGCCGGGCCGCTGCTCATCCACCCCTGGCGCGGTCGAGCCTGACCCCGCCTATCGCACCCCGAGCGCGCGCAGCGACCGGTCGAGCCACTGCGCGCCGAGCTTCTCCTGCACCGCGTTCTGACGCAGGCGCTGGCGCAACACCCCGAAATCCACGCGGTCGAGCTCCTGGTCCTGGTTGGAGCAGGAGAACACCACCGTCTCCTTGCCGGTGACCGGATCGCGATGGAGCTGCAGGCACTGGGCGCAGATCTCCTTCATCATGCATTGCATCGGGGAATTGATGGAGCCGAAGGCCAGGTGCTCTGGCTTCAGGAACGGCTTGAGGCCTGCGTGTCGCGCCAGTCGCACCGCATTCATCATGCCGTCCGAGCCGATGGCCACGATGCGGTCGGCCGCGTCGTAAGGGATCGGCTGCCCGCCCAGTTCCCCGGACGCGTAGCGGCGCATCGCCTCGACGATGTTCGTGACGACCGACTTGTCCTGCGGGCGCGTGGGCGCAAACCCAGGCGCCTCGTCGCAGCACCAGACAACGACGTCGGCCGCGGCCTCGATCTCGTCGACCTTGTAGCGATCGATCATCCGCTTGTAGCCGGCGAAGTAGAGGACCTTGCTGCCGGCCTTGCGGAACGCCTGCCCGATCGAGAAGAGCACTGCATTGCCGAGGCCGCCGCCCACGAGCACGACGGTCTCTCCCGGTTCGATCTCGGTCGGAGCGCCGGTCGGCCCCATGACGACGACCGGCTCGCCGGGACGCAGCATGGCGCAGAGATCGGACGAGCCGCCCATCTCCAGCGCGATCATCGAGAGGAGGCCCTGCTCCTTGTCGACCCAGGCGCCGGTCAGCGCGAGGCCCTCCATCGTGAGCAAGGTGCCCTCGCTGCGCAGGGAACGGGCCTCGTAGTTCTGCAGCCGGTAGAACTGGCCTGGCTCGAAGCCGCGCGCTGCGGCCGGCGCCCGCACAACGACCTCGACGATGGTGGGCGTCAGCCGGTCGACGCGCACGACCCTGGCACGCCAGTCGCGATTGGCCTCGGCCAGAATATCGGCCGGGGCACGACGCGCGGCCGGCAAGGCTGCCATGGCCCGTGTCAGCACCGGATAGCCCTGCTTGGCCCCGCCCATCGCCTTCACGACATTGCCGGCAAAGGAAGGATGGAGATCGCCGAAGAAGGACATGAAGCGCCCGTCGGCATGGCGATACATCAGCACGCGCACGTCCGATGGCTTGGCGACACGTTCGGGCGTCGCAGGAGCGCCGTGCTCGTCGAGGGCGCGGAAATACTTGCCGTCGACGAAAGCGTGTGTCGCGTCCTCGCGGGCCAGTACCGTGTTGGGCTGCGTGCCCGCGGCAACCAGGATCGTGCGGGCCGGCAGGAGAGCCTCGACCCTGGCGCCGTTCTGCTCGCCTGCGACGCGGAGTGCCTTCGCCTGCCCTAAAGCATCGATTTCCACGGCAACGGGCGACAGCCCCTCCACGAAGCGGATGTCCTCCTCCAGCGCCTTCAGCACCTCCTCGTGGTTCAGCGTGTAGGAGGGCGAGTCGATCAGGCGGCGGCGATAGACGAGCGATACGCCGCCCCAGCCATTCACCAGCCGCGCGATCTCCGGTGTTCGTCCGGCGCGCGACGCCACCTCGCGCTCGGCGCGGATCGCCCGGGCATGCGCGATGAACTCGTCGGCCACCTCGCGCTCCTCGTCGGTCCAGCCGGCGCGCACCGCGTCCTCGCCACGCTCCGCCACCAGTGTCTCGTGCCGCGCCAGGAACTTCTCGACCTGCAACGGATAGTAGGCCAGCGACTCCGTGGCGGTGTCGATGCCGGTGAGACCGCCGCCGATGACCACCACCGGCAGGCGGATCTGCAGGTTGGCGATCGACTCCTTCTTTGCCGCCCCAGTCAGCTGCAGCGCCATCAGGAAGTCGGACGCCGCGCGCACGCCGCGTGCCAGCCCGTTGGGCAGGTCGAGAACAGTCGGCTTGCCCGCACCGGCGCAGAGCGCGATGTGGTCGAAGCCCATCTCCAGCGCGCTTTCGACTGTGACCGTGCCGCCGAAGCGCACGCCGCCGAACATCGAGAACGCGCGGCGGCGCTCCAGCAGGAGCCGCACGATCTTGAGGAAATTCTTGTCCCAGCGGACGGTGATCCCGTACTCGGCGACGCCGCCGAACCCCGCCATGGCGCGGGCGCCCAGATCCTCGCGCAAGGTCGTCCAGTCGTGCACCGGATCGAACGGTATCCGCGTGCCGTCGTCCGCCACGCCGGACTGTGCCGCCGGCAGCGGCTCGATCTTCAGGCCATCGATCGCGACGACCGTATGCCCGTCGTTCATCAGGTGATGCGCGAGATTGAAGCCGGCCGGCCCGAGCCCGACGACGAGCACGGTGCGGCCGGTCGCGGGACGCGGCAGCGGACGCTTCAGGTCGAGCGGGTTCCAGCGCGTCAGCAGGGAATAGATCTCGAAGCCCCACGGGAGGCCAAGCACATCCTTCAGCGTGCGGGTCTCGACCTGCGGGATGTCGACAGGCTCCTGCTTCTGGTAGATGCAGGCCTTCATGCAATCGTTGCAGATGCGATGCCCTGTCGCCGCCATCAGCGGGTTGTCGACGGCCGCCATCGCCAACGCACCGATCGAAAAGCCCTCCGCTTTCAGGAGGTTCATCTCGGAGATCTTTTCCTCGAGCGGGCAGCCTGCCAGGGTCACGCCGAACGGCGATTTCTGGAAAGTGCCGGACTTGCGGTCCTTGAGCCCCTTGGAGCAGCTGTCCTTGCCCTGGTTGTGACACCAGATGCAGTAATTGGCCTGATCGAGCGAACGTGCGAGATCGAAGCCTTGATCGGTCAGCGCGAAACCCTCGCGATGACGCAGCATCGATCGCGGCAGCCGGAGACGCGTGACGCCATCGACGATCTCCGTCTCCAGCGGAACCAGATGCTCGACATCGACCTTGTGCGGCACCTTGAAGAGCGGGCCGTCGCGATGGCGGGCCTTGCCGTCGGGGTGATGCAACGCCCAGGCAACGTACTCCGCAAAGGCGGCGATCTCGGGGCCCGGTGCCTCGACCTTGAAATCGGCACCGAGCAGCACCCTGACGCGCAGAGCGAACGCCAGTTCCCAGGCCTCCAACTCGATTGCGTCGTCGAACGGCTGGCCGATCAGCGTGGCCAGGCGGTCGCCGTCGAGCGCCGCCGCGGCCTCGGCCTTGATGGTGCGCGTGACGTAACGCTGCACGAACAGGCGCTTGCAGTCGTAAAGGGGCGCGAGACGAACATGGTTCGCGCGCAGGGCGGCGGCTGCATCGCTCACGCCGAACAACGTGGCGACGAAATCCTCGAGCGGTCGCGCCACCTCTATCAGGAGGTTCGAAAGCGCCTTCGCCTCCAGCGCCTCGGGCGTGGTGCGTGCCGCCAGCAGACGAGCATGGACGTCGACATTGGCGTCGCGCAACCACTCGACGAAGGCGGCATCCAGGCGAACCAGGCCCTCCCGATCGTAGAGATCGTCGAAGCTCAACCCGAAGGTGACCGGCGGGGCCAGCGGGACGTTCATGCGGATCTTCCGGAAGGGTGCGTCAATTGTTCGTGCACGAACCGATAAACAACCCGACCGCACAGCGCAAGGCGCCGCCGCCGCAGGCCGGGATTAGCGACATTTATGCCTGATGACGCCGTCCGCCGGTTGCCGCATGGTCCGGCGTCCCATGCAGCAGAATGTCCCCGCCTCCGTCCGAAGCTGGCTGATCGTCGTCGCCGGCATGGTCTATTTCATGATCGTGATCGGGGCGCTGACGCGCCTCACGGAGTCCGGTCTTTCGATGGTCGAATGGCGCCCCGTGACGGGCTGGCTGCCGCCGCTTTCGGACACGGCCTGGCAGGCCGAACTGCAGAAATATCTCTCGTCGCCCCAGGGCCGGCTGGTGAACCACGATTTCACCGTGCCGGAGTTCAAGGAGATCTTCTGGCTCGAATACATCCATCGCGTATGGGGCCGTCTGATCGGCCTGGTGTTCGCCCTGCCGCTGGCGTGGTTCTGGTGGCGCGGCTCGTTGAGCGCGCCGCTTAAACCACGTCTCCTGCTCCTGCTTGTGCTCGGTGGCCTGCAGGGCGCGCTGGGCTGGGCCATGGTCGCGTCGGGTCTCGTGGACCGGCCGGCCGTCAGCCACTATCGCCTCGCCGCCCATCTCCTCCTGGCGATCGCGATCTATGCCTACACGGTCTGGCTTGTCCTTGAACTGGGCCCGCAGGACAGACGTCAGGACGACCGCAAGACGCGGCGCAAGGCGACGGCGCTGATCGCCTTCCTGCTCGTCGTGCTCTTATGGGGCGCGTTCATGGCCGGCCTGCGCGCCGGCACGTCGCACAGCACCTTCCCCACGATGTCCGGCTACTGGATCCCCCCGGGCCTGTTCGATCTGTCGCCGGGCTGGATCAACTTCTTCGAGAACGGCACCACGATCCAGTTCGTCCATCGCTGGCTCGCCAAGCTGCTGGTCCTGGGTGTCCTGGTGATGGCCTGGCGCGCGCCGCGCGCCGAGACGCTATCGGCTGCCGGCATGGCGCTCCTCCAGCTCGGCCTTGGAATCGCCACGATCCTGAGCGGCGTCGGGATCCTGATCGCCACGGCACATCAGGCCGGCGCGGTCCTCCTGCTCACCCTGTTGCTCGTCGTCCGCCACCGTTCGATGCCTTCTCCGCGCCACACCCTGTCGGTTATTGTGGGGAGATGAGCGGCGACGAACGACAGATTCCCGAACGCGGGGCGAAGACGGCCCTGCTGCGCCGTCCGGCGGCGCTCGCCGCGATCGCCACCACCGTCGCCGTCGCCGCGGCGGCGGGAGCCTGGCTGACCCGCCCCGAGCTGCGGCCTGCCGCCTCCCCCAGCGCTGCCCAGCCGGAGCAGACGGCCAAGGTCGCGACGGCTCCCGTGCAGGAGGCAACGGCCCCCCCTCCTGCGGCCCAACCGCCCCAGACGCCGCCCGCTCCGGCGGGACCGGCACCAACGCCGGGCGAGAAGCCCTCGAAGATGGGTGCGGCCGCATCGGGCGAGGCGAGCACACCGGTCGACTGGCCCAACCTGCCGATCGGAGCCCTGCGGGCAAAAGCGGAAGCCGGCGACGTGCCGGGCATGGAAGAGCTGGGGCGCCGCCTTCTCCAGGGAGTCGGCGTTCCGAAAGACCAGCAGGCCGGCGCGGGCTGGTTGTTGCGCGCCGCTCAGGCCGGCTCGGCACAATCCGCCTTCAATGTCGGCGTGATGTACGAGCGCGGTTTCGTGGTCGAGCGCGATTCCGCGCGAGCGGTCGAGTGGTACCGCAAGGCCGTCGACGCGGACCTCCCGGTCGCCAAGCACAACTTGGCGCTGATGCTGCGCGAGGGCAAAGGAACCGCCCGCAACGGTAAGGAGGCGATCGAACTGCTGCGGTCCGCCGCGCTGCAGGGCATGTCGGCCTCGATGTTCAGCTTGGGCGACATGTACGAGCGGGGCGACGCGACGACGAAGGATCTGGCCTCAGCCCTTGCCTGGTTCGCCATCACCGGAGAGTTCGAGCGTCAGACCCACAAGGACGGCGAGACGACGCTCGGACGGACAGCCGCGCAACGCGCCCAGGCGGTGCAACGCGTATTGTCGGCCAGCGACCTGGAACGGGCCCAGGAAGTGAGCCAGCGCGAGTTCAAGCAGATCGTCGAGGCGCTGCAGCCACCGAAGCCACCCGAGCCGGCGCCGGCGCCCGCCCCAGCCTCTCCCGCCACCAAGGCAGATACGGCCGTCGTCGCCCAGGAAGCGCTGGACCTGAGCGGCTGGCCGAAGGGCCCTGTCGATCAGGTCCGTGTCGTCCAGCAGGCCCTGTTCGATCTCAAGCTGTTGCGCGACAAGCCCGACGGCGCGATCGGCCCCATGACGCGTAACGCGATCCGCACGTTCCAGCGCGGCGCCGGTCTGCGCGAGACCGGCGAGGCCACGCGCGACGTCTTCATCGCCCTCAAGGAAGCGGTGGCCCGCCGCGACGGGGTTGCCTCCCCGCCGGAGTCGAAGCCCACAGCGGAGGCGAAATCCACGGCGACGCCGCCCGCCGGCGGCCGGAAGGACGACCTCAAGGGCGCCGACACGCAGACAGCGCCCGCGCCTGTCGTCGCGAAGGAGAAGGAAGAGGCGGCCACCGCGCCCGCCGCCGAGGCGTCCAAGCCCGCCACGGACGCACAGGCGGATGCCCGGAAGGAAGCGACGTCCACCCCGCCGGCGTCCGACCCCAAGCCAGCTGCTCCCGTCCCGGCGGAATCGGCAACGCCCGCCCAGGCGGCGCCTGCCGTGCCATCCACCGCGGCCACCGAAACCGCCAAACCGGACGAGCCTAAAGCTGCGCCGCCGGATACGGCCACTCCGCAACCCGCCGCAAGCAGCACGCAGACGGCTGGCGCTGCGACGCAGCCCCAGGCGGAACCGCCGAAACCGGAGCCCGTCAGGCCGGAGTCGGCCATCGCGGCCGCGGTGCCGCCGGCCGGAGCATCTCCGTCGCCGCAGCAGGGTAACGCAACGACACCCGGCCCCGGCGCGTCGACGGCCGGCGCGGCTCCCGCCGCGACCGGTCCTGCCGCTGCGCCGGGTTCCCTCGCGGCTCCGGCCCCCCGCGACAGCACGAGCGCCCCGGAGAGGCGCGCGGCGGCGCCCTCGCTCCCTGCCGCGCCCGTTGAGGGCGGCGGCGCAACGGCGGCCACCGAACCGGCGGGAACCGGCATGTCGGCATCGGACGCGGCGAAGCCCTCGTCCGCCGCCGGGACCATAACGCTCGCCGCACCACCGAGGCTGGAGCTGCCGCTTGACCTGCCGAAGCCGCCGATGCCGCGCATCGAGGGCGCGAAGCCGACATCCGGCGGCGCTCCCGCGCCGGTCGCGACGGCGGACAAACCGGCGCAGCCGCCCCTGGAGATCGGCACGCCCTCGGCCGCCCCCCTGCCTCCGACTTCCAACGACATCGCGCGTTTCGCCCTGGCGCCCGACGGGGCGGTCGCCGCGCCGGATCCGACGGCCTGGCCGGGAGGCTCCGCCGATCAGGTGAAGGCGATCCAGACCTTGCTGCGCGACCTCAATTTCTACCGCGAGACGCCCGACGGGCTTCTGGGCCCAGCGACGAAAACGGCGATCCGAGACTACGAGAAGCTGGCGGGCATGAAGATCACGGGCGAGCCCAGCAAGGCGGTCTTCGATTCGCTGGTCGACCTGCGCCAGCTGATGGGGCCCAAGCCGGCCGGGAACTGACCGAGTCTGCTGCTCAGGGTTGGAGGCGGCCGGCGTGCCGCCACCACGCCGCAGGCAATCCCGTAGCGGCGAGGCTTGCGTCGGCGAGGGTCTCGTACAGTGCGAAGCAGGTCGCACCGCTGCCGCTCATGCCGGCATGGACAGGTCTTGCCGGTCCGGCCTGCAGCACTGCCAGCACGTCGCCGATCACGGGCTGCAAGGCGGTGGCAGCGCCGGTCAGATCGTTGCCGCGACGGGCGAGATCGCGGGCGAACTCCGCCAACGTCTCCCAACCGCGCGGCCTTTCGCGTTCGGGCGAAAAATCCCCGCGTCGGGCAGCGAAGACGGCGGGCGTCGGCAGCGCCACGCCGGGATTGACCAGCAGGATCGCGCAGTCCGGCAGCGCTGGCGCCGCGCGCAGCCGTTCGCCAATGCCGGACACGAAGGCCGGCCGGCCAGCGAGGCACATCGGCACGTCGGCCCCCAGTTCCGCGGCCAGGTCAAACAGTTCCTCTTCCGGCATGGCGATCCGCCACAAATCGGACAGAGCGCGCAGCGTCGCCGCGGCATCGGCCGATCCCCCGCCCAGGCCCGCGGCGACCGGGATGTGCTTCGCCAACCGGATCGACGCACGCGGCGCGATGCCGGCCCGTCCGGCGAGACGCCGGGCCGCCCTCAGGACCAGATTGTCGGCTTCCCCGGCCAGCGCCTCTCCCGTCGGGCCCGAGAGGTGGAGCCCGAGCTCCGGCGCCGCGGACACCTCGATCTTGTCGGCAAGGTCGGTGAAGGCGACCAGCGACTCCAGCAGGTGATAGCCGTCGGCCCGCCGGCCGACGACGTTCAACCACAGATTGACCTTGGCGCGGGCGAGCGGCACGCGCCGGCTCAACCGCCCTGCTTGGAGTCCGCCGCCTTCTCGTAGACCGTCGGCTTGTCGTTCGACGTGTTCAGCCCGTTGGCGAGCTTGTCCTTGATGATCGAAAGGCGATCCTTCTCGGGCTTCTGATGCAGCGCGCGTTCCCATTGGAACTGGGCCTCGCGCTTGCGTCCGACGTGCCAGTAGGCGTCGCCGAGATGCTCGGTGATCGTGGCGTCGTCGCCCTTCTGCTCGGTGGCACGCTCCAGCCACTCGACCGCCTTCTCGAACTGTCCAAGACGATAGAATGCCCATCCGACGCTGTCGGTGATAGCGCCATCGTCGGGGCGGAGCTCGGTAGCGCGCTCCAGCATCTTCATGCCCTGGTCGAGGTGAAGCCCCTGGTCGACCCAGCTGTAGCCGAGATAGTTGAGGACGTAAGGCTGCTCGGGCGACAGCTCGAGCGCCTTCTTCATGTCGGCCTCGGCCTTCGGCCAGTTCTTCACCCGCTCGAGGCAGATGCCACGGCCGAAATAGATCGGCCAGTGACGCTCCTCGGGCTTGCGCAGCCGGCCGATCGCCGTGTCGTATGCCGCGACGGCCTCGGGATAGCGTTCCTTGGACCGCAACAGATCGGCCAGGGTCAGCGCCGCATCGATGCGCTCAGGCTTCTCCGCGACCAGCGCCTTCAGGCGGGTGATCGCCTGGTCCACCTTGTCTTCCTGCGCGTCGAGCGCCGCCATCCGCAGCCGTGCCTGCCAGTAGAGCGGCGAGTTCTTGCCGATCTTCGACAGGGCATCGACCGACTTCTGCGGCTGCCTGAATTGCTCGTACAGGCCGGCGAGCATCAGCCAGGGGAAATCCTGCTCCGGATTGAGGTTGGCCGAGAGGAGATAGAAGATCAGGGCGAGGTCGATGCGCTGGTTACGCGGATCGGCCGCAAGGATGCCGCCGATGTCGAACAGGATCTCGGCGATGCCGGCCGCCGGCGTGGGCGGCTTCGGCATCGGCGCATTTGGGGCGACCAGCGCGTCCATCACAACGGAATCGCCGCGCTTGCTCGCATACTCGTTGAGCAGCGCGCGCGCGTCGGCATCCTTGCCGAGGCGGCGCAGGCCCTGCGCGACCGCGACGGTGGTGCGCAGGCTGTTGCGGTCGAGTTCCATGGCACGGCGGTATTTAGCCTCGGCCGCCGCCTTGTCGCCGGCCAGCTCGTCGATCTGCGCCTGGATGACCAGCGCCGGCCCTTCGGCCTGGCCCCCGGCGGTCGGGATGCGGGCGAGGATCGCGCGAGCGGCTGCGTAATCCTTCTCTCCCGCCTTCAGCCAGGCCAGAACGTAGTCGCGCAGCGGGCCGAGCTGGTTCTCGGTGCCGATCTGGTCGAGCTGCTTCTCGGCCGCACGATAATCGCCCTTCTTGATGGCCTCGACGGCGAGGACCAGGTTCGCGAAGCCGTCGGCCGGCCGGGTGGCCAGCACGGCGGGCGCGAGCTTTGCCGCCTGGTCGATGCGGCCGGCATACATGCGCATGCGGAAGGCCGCATAGAGCATGTCCGGATCGTCCGGCACGAGCGCGAGCGCCTGGTCGATCTGATCCGAGGCGGAATCGTAATCGTTGTCCTGCTCGCCGACGCGGGCAGCGAGATACCGCCCTGCCAGCGAGACCGGCGCCAGCCGGGGCGCCGGCTGGGTCTGCGCGGGCGGCCTTGCCTGCGGCCGGTTGCCCTGCGGCTGGGCCTGGGCCAGCGCAGGAAGGGACGACAGCAACGCTGCCGAAAGCAGCGCGAGAGGAAGGCGTCGCATGCAGCTCACATGTTGGGGTAATTGGGTCCGCCGCCGCCCTCCGGCACGGTCCAGTCGATGTTCTGGGCGGGGTCCTTGATGTCGCACGTCTTGCAGTGCACGCAATTCTGCGCGTTGATCTGGAAGCGCGGCTGGCCGTTGTCGGCCGTCACCACCTCGTAGACGCCGGCCGGACAGTAGCGCTGGGCAGGCTCGGCGTAGAGCGGCAGATTGACCGCGATGGGGATCGAGGGATCCCGCAGCTTGAGATGGACCGGCTGGTCCTCCTCGTGATTGGTGTTCGAGAGGAACACCGACGAGAGCTTGTCGAAGGACACGACACCGTCGGGCTTCGGATACTGGATCGGCTGGAACTCGCTGGCCGGGCGCAGGCATTCGTGGTCGGCCTTGTGGTGGCGAAGCGTCCAGGGCAGGCGCAGGCCGAGATCGTGCATCCACATATCGAAGCCGCCATAGAGCGTGCCCAGCGCGGTGCCCCACTTCAGCGCCGGCTTCACGTTGCGCACCTTGTCGAGGTCCTTCCACAGCCACGACGCCTTGAGCTTCACGGGATACGCAATGAGCTCGTCGCCGCCGGTCTTGCCGCTCGCCAGCGCCTCGAAGGCGGCCTCGGCCGCCAGCATGCCGCTCTTGATGGCGTTATGGCTGCCCTTGATGCGCGGCACGTTGACGAAGCCTGCCGAGCAACCGATGAGCGCGCCACCGGGGAAGGTGAGCTTCGGCACCGACTGCACGCCGCCCTCGTTGATGGCCCGCGATCCGTAAACCAGCCGCTTGCCGCCCTTCAGGTACTTCGCGACGTCGGGGTGCGTCTTGAAACGCTGGAACTCGTCGAACGGCGAGAGATAGGGATTTTCGTAGGAGAGATGCACGACCAGGCCGATGGCGACCAGGTTGTCGCCGAAATGGTACATGAAGGTACCGCCCTGGGTGCCGGTCTCCGAGAGCGGCCAGCCCTGCGTGTGCACCACCAGGCCCTTGCGGAAATTGGCCGGCTCGACCTGCCACAGCTCCTTGATGCCAATGCCGAACTTCTGCGGATCGACGCCGTCGCGCAGGTCGAACTTGGCCATCAGCTGCTTGGCGAGCGAGCCGCGCACGCCTTCGCCGATCAGGGTATACTTGGCATGCAGTTCCATGCCGGGCGTGTAGCTGTCCTTGTGGGTGCCGTCCTTGGCGACGCCCATGTCGCCGGTGGCGACGCCCTTCACCGAGCCGTCCTCGTTGTACAGAACCTCCGCCGCGGCGAAGCCCGGGTAGATCTCGACGCCGAGTGCTTCGGCCTGCTGGCCCAGCCAGCGGCAAACGTCGCCCAGGCTGACGATGTAGTTGCCGTGGTTGTTCATCAGCCGCGGCATCAGGAAATTGGGGAAGCGGTAGGAACCGCCCTTGGTGAGGAACAGGAACTGGTCGTCCGTGACCTCGGTCTCGAGTGGCGCTCCCTTTTCCTTCCAGTCGGGGATCAACTCGTTCAGGCCGATCGGATCGACGACCGCCCCCGACAGGATATGGGCTCCGATCTCGGACCCTTTCTCGATCAGGCAGACGGACACTTCCTGGCTACGCTCGGCCGCAAGTTGCTTGAGCCGGATCGCCGCCGACAGCCCCGCCGGACCGCCGCCCACGATCACGACATCATATTCCATTGCCTCGCGCGTCATGCCTGTCTCGCTCTCTCGCTCTGCGGTGCCTTTTCCCGGTGGACGTACCGCAAAACGGCGGCAATCCTTTCGTGGTAGATAGCCTGTCGGCGTCAGGATCGCCACCCGCTGAAAAGGGGAATTCCCGTGGCAGAGTTGACCGGAATCGAGAGCAAAACCTTCTCCGCGCAGGACTTCCGGCTGGAGAGCGGCCAGGTGCTGCCTGTCCTGGAACTCGCCTACGAGACCTACGGGACGCTGGCGCCCGCCAGGGACAACGCGATTCTGGTCGTCCATGGCTACACCTCCAGCCATCACGCGGCAGGCAGGAACGCGGCAGGCAAGCAGGGGCGCGGCGTGCCGGAGGGGGCGACGGGCTGGTTCGACGGGCTGATCGGCCCCGGCAAGGCCATCGACACGGATCGCTACTTCGTGATCTCGGTAAATGCTCTCGGTTCGGCGCATGGCAGCACCGGCCCGAACAGCACAGATCCGCGTACCGGCAAGCCCTACGGCCCGACCTTCCCCGACATCACCATGCGGGACATCGTCGCCAGCCAGAAGAAGCTGGTCGATTCTCTGGGTCTGCAGAAGCTTGTCGCCGTGGTCGGACCGTCGATGGGCGGATTCCAATCCTTCCAGTGGGCAGCGTCCTATCCGGGCTTCATGAAGGCCATCGTTCCGTCGGTCACCGCTCCCATCTCGCCGGGCGGGCTGGAGCGGCTGGAGGCACTGCAGAAACGCCTCGCGAGTGATCCGAACTGGAACGGCGGCTGGTACTACGACAAGGGCGGCATCGCCGGCACGCTGGAGGAGATCCGCTTCGAGACGCTGATGAATTACGGCCAAAACGAAATCCTCGCGGAAACCATGCCCGATCCGAAGGCGCGCGAGGCGGCCATCCGCGCCAATGCCAAGGCCTGGTCGAAGACCTATGACGGTCACTCCATGGTTGTGTTGCGCCGGGCCATCGGCACGATCGACATCACCGGCGACTACGCGAAGCTGAAGGGCACCAAGGTGCTGTATGTCCAGTCGCCGACCGACAAGCTGTTCGATATCGCGCTGTCTCCCGGCTACGTGAGCGACATGCGAAAGGCGGGAATCGACGTGACCTACGTCGAACTGCCCTCGGACAAGGGCCACATGGCGAGTCACGCCGACGCCGCGCTGTGGGCCCCCATCCTCGGCGCCTTCCTGAAGCGCCTGTCCTGATGCCGCTCGACCTCTCCGGCGACGAGGCCCTGGCCGTCCTGCGATGGTACGTCGACCAGGGCTTCGACGAGACGATCGGCGAGGAGCCGGTCGACCGTTTCGCCCTGCCGGCGCAGGCGGCGACGCCAGCGACGTCTCCCGTTCCGTCGCCCGCCGCCACCCCGGCGAGCGGCTCCGTCGCGGGGCAGGCTCCCATCGCCGCGCCCGCCGTACTGCGCCCGCCCGCGGCGCCCGCGCGAGCGCCCGTCCCGCTGGAATCGCCCCAGCTCGTCGAGGACGCCCGCGAGGTCGCACGGCGCGCCAATACCATCGCCGAACTGGAAGAGGCCGTGCGCGCCTTCGAGGGCTGCGCGCTCAAGCGCACGGCGAAGAATACGGTGTTCGCCGACGGCATCGCCACCGCCCCCGTCATGATCGTGGGCGAGGCTCCTGGCGCGGACGAAGACCGCATGGGCAAGCCATTCGTCGGGGTGAGCGGACAGCTGCTCGACCGCATGTTCGCCGCGATCAGCATGAGCCGCGAACGCAACCTCTACATCACCAATATCCTGTTCTGGCGCCCGCCCGGCAACCGCACGCCGACGCTCGCCGAACAGGCGACCTGCCTTGCCTTCACGCGCCGCCACATCGAACTCGTCCGGCCCAAAGTCGTGGTGCTGGCGGGCGGCACGGCGGTGAAGGCGGTGCTCGAAACCACCGAGGGCATCACGCGCATCCGCGGCAAATGGGCAACGCTGCGCCTCGACGATGGCAGCGAGGTGCCCGCGCTGCCGACCTTCCATCCGGCCTACCTGCTGCGCACGCCGGCCAGCAAACGACAGAGCTGGTGGGACCTGCTGGCGCTGGACAAGAAGCTGCGGGAACTCGGGATCTCCCCCGGCGACGCCTGAGAGGACCGGCGCGATCGCGCTTGGCGCCGGGGCGGGGCGCACACCCCGGCCGGGACCCTCCTCACCCCACTTTGGGCTACCGCCGCTGTCGCGGATCAGCTGGCCCCGCCGCTCGTATGGCGAGCGGATAAAGGCAGCGAACTCGGCCGGCGAATTGCCGACGGTCGTCGCTGCACGCAAGGCGCAGCTTCAGGCTACGCTACCGATCCTGGAGGGGCTTCTTCAGGAAGAACTTCTTGTGGCCGGGCGGGAATTCGTCGAGCACGCCGAAAACCTCGTAGCCGCGCTTCTCGTAGAACGGCCGTGCCTGCCAGGAATGGGTGTCGAGGTAGGCCGAATGGCAGCCTCGCTTGCGCGCGTAGGCCTCGGCGGCATCCATCAGCCGCGTCGCCTGGCCCCGCCCGCGCAGCGGCTCGTCGACCCAGAGGATTTCCACGAACAGCCAGTCTGACCAGACATAGCCGAGCAGCCCGCCCAGCGTCTCGCCTTGCTCCCCTTTCAGGAAGATGTTGCAGGGGTAGTAGTCGGAGCGTCCCGTGCGGCTGGCATTGAACATGGAGAGCCGACGCCGGACGTAACCTGCGGCCTCTGCGTTGTCGGGATCGAAGACGAGCTCGACCTTCTCCATGGGAACCAGCCTAGCGCATCTCCGCGCGTTGCCGGACCATGGCGAGCACCGCGCGGCTGATCGGCATCTCGACATCGACCCACCCGGCCATCTCCACGACCGCGCCGAGCAGGGCCTCGATCTCGAGCGGCCGGCCCTTCTCCATGTCCTGCAGCATCGAGGTCTTGTGCGCGCCGACCTCGGCACCGCCGGCCAGACGCTTATCGACGCCGATCGCGAACTTGACTCCGAGCTTCTCCGCCACCGCCTGGCCCTCGAGCATCATCGCGCGGCAGGTGGCGTGCGTGCCTGCGTCGGCCAGCACCTTGTCGAGCGTCGCCCCGGTCAGCGCGCTGACCGGATTGAAGGCCATGTTGCCCCACAGCTTGATCCAGAGCTCGTCGCGGATGCGCGGCCGGATCGGCGCCTTGAACCCCGCCTTCATCAGCAGGTCGGCGAACCGCAACGCCCGCTCGCTCTTGGAGCCGTCGGGCTCGCCGAGCGTGAAGCGGTCGCCATAGGTGTGCTCGATGACGCCCGGCTGCGCGATCTCCGCCGCCGGATAGACGATGGCATGCAGCGCCTGCGCGGGCGGCAGGCCGGCGGAGACGGCACCGTCGGGATCGACCGCCTCGACGCGCTTGCCCTCGAATGCGCCACCCAGCCTGTAGGTGTACCACCAGGGCACGCCATTGATCGCCGCGACGATCGTGGTGTGAGGCCCGATCAGCGGCTTGAGCTGGGCCATCGCCGGCAGGAGCGAGTGGGCCTTGAGCGTCAGCACGAGATAGTCCTGCGGGCCGACATCCTTCGGGTCGAGCGCGACCTTGGGATAGGTCACCGTCTCCGTGCCATCGCTGCGCAGCACGAGCCCCTTGGCCAGCATGGCGTCGTAATGCGGGCCGCGCGCGACGACGGTGACCGGCGTCCCCGCCATCTCCAGGCGGGCCGCCATCAGGCCGCCGATCGCACCGGCGCCGAAAACGCAGATGGAGGTCAACCGCCTGTCCTCACGCCGACGCTTCGCCAAGGCCGAGCTTGGCGGCGAGACCGATGCGTTGCAGCTTGCCGGTGGCGCCCTTCGGGATCTCCGCCACGAACACGACCTTGCGCGGCACCTTGAAGTCGGCGGCGCGCGCCGCCACGAAATCGCGCAATTCGCGCTCTGTGCATTCGCAACCGCTCCGCAGCACGACGACGGCACCGACCTCTTCGCCGAGCTTGGGATGCGGGATCGCGAACGTCACGCATTGCTCCACCGACGGGTGATCCATGAGGATCACGTCGATCTCGATGGGGCTGATCTTCTCGCCGCCGCGGTTGATGATCTCCTTGAGGCGGCCCGTCAGGAACAGGTAGCCGTCCTCGTCGAAACGGCCCTGATCGCCAGTGCGGAACCATCCGTCGGCGAAGGCCTTCAGGTTGGCATCCGGATTGTTGTCGTAGCCGGCGGTCACGTTCGGGCCCTGAATCACGACCTCGCCGATGGCGCCCTGCGGCAGCATGTTGCCGGCATCGTCCATGATCGCGATCTTCGGCCCGGCCGGCAGGCCGACGGCGCCCGGTTTGCGCTTGCCCGGCGGCAGCGCGTTGGACGCCATCTGATGGCTGGCCTCGGTCATGCCGTAGGCTTCGATCACCGGACAGTCGAAGGCCGTCTCTAGTTCGGCCATGACCTGGGGCGGCAGCGACGCCGAGGAGGACCGGATGAAGCGGAGCTTGGCGGCCTTGGCGGCGTCGGCGTTGCCGCGCAGACGGCCCAGGATCGCCTGGTGCATGGTCGGCACGGCCGTGTACCAGGTCGGCTTCACCTCTTCGAGCCAGGCGAAGAAGCGCAGCGCGTTGAAGCCCGGCGTGCACGACACCGATGCCCCGGCGCCGAGCGACGAGAGCGTCGCGGCGATCAGCCCATGGATGTGGAACAGGGGCATGATGTTGAGGCAGCGGTCGTCCGGCTTCAGCGCCAGCGACGTCGCGATGTGGCGGGCGGACGCCGCCAGGTTGGCGGTCGACAGCGGCACGATTTTGGGACGCGCCGTGGTGCCGGACGTATGGAGCACCAGCGCGCCCTCGTCGCCTGTCGAGGGGCCGGTGCTGGCGGCCTTGGCGGGCTTGAGCGCGGAGAGATCCAGCGTGAACGCACCGGCCGGTGCCCCTTCGGCGGGGACCAGCTCGATCAGCGGCACGCCGACCTTCCCGGCAACCGCGCGGACCGGACTGTCGACGCCCTTCTGAACGATGCAGGCCTTGGGCTTCAGATCGTCGAGGTAGAACTCGAACTCGTCGGCTCGATAGGCGGGATTGAGCGGCGCGGAGATGGTGCCCGCCGCCACCGCGATGAAGGACGACGCCATTTCCGGACCGTTCGGGATGACCATGGCGACGCGGTCGCCACGGCCGATGCCGACGCCGTTCAAGGCAGCCAGCGTGTCGTCGGTGAGTTTCTGCAACCCGGCGAAAGTGAGCCAGGGCCGGCCGGGCGCACCGATGGCGGGCGCGTCGGCTGTACCTGCGGACGTGACGTCGTAGACGCTCTGCACCATTGGTCGATCCTCAGGCCGCAGCCTTTTCGTCCGCGATGATCCGGTCGTAGGCCGGCAGCGTCAGGAACTCGTAGAATTGCGGCTGCTCGACCAGCTCGATCATGAGCTGGCCCGCATCCTCGTAGCGTCCCTTGCCATAGGCCTCCTCGCCGACCTGCGCCTTCACCTTGTCGTTCTCCTCGCGCACGATCTGGCGCACGAGTTCCTTGGTGATCGGTCGGCCGTCGTCGAGCTTCTGGTTGTGACGCACCCACTGCCAGACCTGCGCGCGGCTGATCTCTGCGGTGGCGGCGTCCTCCATCAGGTTGAACAGCGGCACGCAGCCGATGCCGCGCAGCCACGCCTCGACATAGCCGATGCCCACGGCGACGTTCTGGCGAAGTCCTGCCTCGGTCTTCGGGCCGGTCGGGATCTGGATAAGGTCGGCGGCCGTGACATGGACGTCCTGCCGCTTGCGGGCGATCTGGTTCGCCTCCTTCATGACGGCGTCGAACTCCGCCTTGGCGATCTCGACGAGGCCCGGATGCGCGACCCAGGTGCCGTCATGACCGTCGCCGGCCTCGCGCTTCTTGTCGGCGCGGACGCGGCCCATGGCTTCCTCGTTCGCCTTCGCATCGTTCTTGATGGGAATCTGCGCCGCCATGCCACCCATCGCATGGACCTCGCGGCGATGGCAGGTCTTGATCACGAGCTGGCTGTAGGAGCGCAGGAAGTGCGAGGTCATGCCGACCGTGCCGCGATCCGGCAGCACCGCCCATTCCTGCTCGCGGAACTTCTTGATGAACGAGAAGATGTAGTCCCAGCGGCCGCAGTTCAGGCCGGCCGAGTGGTCCTTCAGCTCCCACAGGATCTCGTCCATCTCGAACGTGGCGAGGATGGTCTCGATCAGCACCGTTGCCTTGATCGACTTCTGCGGCACGCCGAGCGTGTCCTGGGCATGGACGAAGACGTCGTTCCAAAGGCGCGCCTCGAGATGGCTCTCCATCTTGGGCAGGTAGAAATACGGCCCGGTGCCGCGGGCCAGCGCTTCCTTGGCGTTGTGGAAGAAATACAGGCCGAAATCGAACAGCGAGCCAGACATCGGCTTGCCGTCGACCTTCATGTGCTTCTCGAGCAGATGCCAGCCGCGCGGGCGGACGAACAGCACCGCGGTCTTGTCGTTGAGCTTGTAGCTCTTGCCGTTGTTGGGATCGACATAGTCGATCTGGCGGCGCACGGCGTCGGCGAGGTTGAACTGACCCTCGACCATGTTGGTCCAGGTCGGGGTCGAGGCGTCCTCGAAATCGGCCATGAAGACGTTGGCGCCGCAGTTCAGCGCGTTGATGATCATCTTGCGGTCGACCGGGCCCGTGATCTCCACGCGGCGGTCGAGGATGTCCTTGGGCAGGGGCGCGACCGTCCAGTCGCTTTCGCGGATGTTCGCCGTCTCGGGCAGGAAATCCGGCTTCTCGCCGGCATCGAGGCGCTTCTGGCGCTCGACCCGGGCGGCCAGCAGCTCCTCGCGCCTTGCGTCGAACTTGCGATGCAGGCCGGCCACGAACTCGAGTGCCTCTTTCGTGAGCACCTTTTCGAAGCCAGGCTTGATGACACCGTCGATCTCAACGCCTGCCGGGAGGTCCAGAGCCGCCATTTGTTTCCCCTTGAATTCGTTCGCCAACCACCGAAGGGGCGATTTACCGCCTTGAGGCCATGCCCGGCAAGGCGCTACGAGGAGGCATGGACTCTGCGTTCCTCCTGGAATGGCTCAATCTCGTGCTGCGCTGGGCCCACATGATCGTGGGCATCGCCTGGATCGGGGCGTCCTTCTACTTCATCTGGCTGGACAACCACCTGCACAAGCCTCTCGATCCGGCCGATGCGGCCAAGGGGATCGGCGGCGAGGTCTGGGCCGTCCATGGCGGCGGCTTCTACACGGCCAAGAAGTTCGCCCTCGCACCGGAGCGGCTGCCGCCGGAGCTGCACTGGTTCAAGTGGGAAGCCTATACGACACTGGCCACCGGCTTCTTCCTGCTGTGCCTCGTCTACTACTACGGCGCCGACGTGGCGCTGATCGACCCCGCCGTGATGAAGCTGGACCGTCCCGAGGCCATCGCCATCGGTCTCGGCTTTCTGGTGCTCGGATGGGTGGTCTACGACCGGCTCTGCCGTTCCGCCTTCGGCCAGGACGAACTCGTCCTCGGCGGCCTCGTTTTCCTCTACTGCATCGCCGCCGCCTGGGCGCTCTGCCATGTCTTCTCCGGCCGCGGCGCGTACATCCATTTCGGCGCCATGCTCGGCACCATCATGGTACTGAACGTCTTCTTCGTGATCATCCCGGGCCAGCGCGAACTGGTGAAGGCCAAGCAAGAAGGCCGCACGCCCGATCCGCGTTTCGGCCTGATGGGACGCCAGCGGTCGGTCCACAATACCTACTTCACGCTGCCCGTCCTGTTCACGATGATCAGCAACCATTATGCGGGCCTTTACGGGCATGCATGGAACTGGGTCCTGCTGATCCTGATCTCCATGGCCGGCGCCCTGGTGCGCGTATGGTTCGTCCAGCGCCACAAGGGCAATGCCAACCCCCTGGTTCTCGCGGCTGGCGGCGTCATGCTGGCGATCACGGCCCTGCTGTCGCTGCCCCGGCCGAGCGCCGACGGCGGCGGGCCGGTCTCCTTCGAAGAGGTCCAGCGGATCGTCCAGGCGCGTTGCGTTTCCTGTCATGCCATCCAGCCCACGCAGGAAGGGTTCGCCGCGCCTCCGAAGGGCGTGGTGCTGGAGACGCCATCGCAGATCCGCGCGATGGCAGCCGCCATCAACCAGCAGGCCGCGGTGGCCCGCGTCATGCCGCCGGGCAACCTGACCCACATGACGGATGCCGAGCGCGGCATGATTGCGCGCTGGTTCAAAGGCGGCGCACAATAACCCGATGAACCTGCGCGCCGGCAACCTGCCGTGGCGTCGCCTCCTGACGGCGGGGCTCGCGGCGGTCGCGATCTTTCTTCACTGGGCATATATGGGCGAACGCGGCGTCGCCGAGGTCGCGCGCGAGCCGAGTTCGACCGAGAGCCCGCAACGCTCGCCAGCGAGCGACGGCTGGGGGGCCGGCGTCGGCTTCGCCAACGCCGACCGGCTGGAAGAGCACTACCGCAAGCACGGCGCGGAATTCGGCCGCATCACCAAGCAGGACTACCTGCGGCAGGCACAGCTCCTTCGCGATGCCCGCGTCGGCGGTCCGATCCAGCAAGCCGTACGGTCGGACGGCGTGACGACGCGGTACGACCGCGACACCGGCGCCTTCGTCGCCTTCAATCCGGACGGGGTGATCCGCACCTTCTTCAAGCCCAACGACGGCGAACGCTATTTCCGCCGCCAGGCCGAACGGGGACGACCATGACGTCAGCCACCCCACCCCCTGCGCCGCCGGACGCCGGCGATCTGAAGGACCTGATCGAGCAGTGGGCGTCGTTCGTCGAGACCCTGGAGCAGCAAGGCTACACCTTCGATCTCGACAATTGGCTCAACGACGTCGACGTGCGCGAATTGATCCTGGAAGCGCTTCCGATGTTCGGTCCCGACGATCTCGGCCCGGCCGCGCTCCGGCTCGAGGCCGCCGACAAGGCCTTCCTTGCCGCCACCCGCGATTTCCGCAAATGCGTGTGGGGACAAGGGACGGCACGTCGCGAGAAATGGAGCGCCGACCGGAACTGGTGGTACTTCCGCGTGCCGCTGAAGTCGAACGGCCAGCTGGACGACGAACTGGCCACGGTACGGTGACGGGCGCGCGTCAGAGCCGCTGGTAGAATTCGAAGGCGTGCGAGTCGCCCTGGAAGTCCTTCCGCGCGCCCCAGGGGGTCTGGTCAAAGGGCTTAAAGAGCGGCTCCAGCAGCCCGCGCTGATGCAGCGACTGCGGCATGTCCTTCTGGTTCCACCCGACAAGAAGCAGGCCGCCCGGCCGGATGACGCGATGCAGCGCGGCCAGCAGCGGACGGAGCTCGTGTTCCTCGATGAGGCCGAACTCGTTGTGCTGCGGTATCCGGTAGGCGAGCACGCCGCTCAGCACGATTGCATCGAAGAAGCCCTCGGGACGGTGCCGATCGATATTCTCGATCGAGTCGACGATATGGGAGTCCGCGCCCCAGACCCGGTTCAGCGGCATGCGGTCGATGGTCGAATAGCGGCTCGGATCGTCGGCGAAGATCCGTTCGTAATGGTAGGTGTAGGAGGCCGTGCCCACGAACAGCACCTTGCGATAGCTCCTGGCGACCCAGGGCAGGGCTTCCTTCTCGAGGAACAGACGCTCCGGATTGGTGCGGAGCATGTGCTCGTAGCCCTTGTTCACCCCTACGACCTTAAGAAGGACGAAGCGGTGCAGGCTCTTCGGGATCATCGACTTGACGCCGGGAAACGTGTCGTTCACCCAGTACGCACATCGCGTGAGCACCTGTTTGAGCATTCCCACCTCCCGGCAATCCGCCAGACGAACCTGGCCCCTGTCCCCGCGGACTGGTTAGGTTCTCCAACGCTGCACTTCAAGTGCGATTTGCCTGCCCCCCCACAGCACAGGAAGAATCGGTGAGCTCCAAAATCGTCGTCGAGGCGACCGGTCCCGTCACGACCATCATCATCAACCGTCCCCAGGCGCGTAACGCGCTCGATAACGAAGCGGCGCACGGACTGGCCGATGCCCTGAAGGCGTTCGAGGCGGACACCGAGGCCCGTGTCGCGGTCCTTACCGGCGCGGGCGGCGCCTTTTGTGCCGGGGCAGATCTCAAGGAACTGGGCGGCGGCACCGACTATTTCCCTTGGGCAGGAAGCGACGAGGGACCGCTGCGGGCCCCGCTGTCCAAACCGGTCATCGCCGCGATCGAAGGCCATGCCTGCGCCGGCGGATTGGGCGTCGCACTGTTTTGCGACATTCGCCTCGTCGACGACACGGCGACGTTCGGAGTCTTCTCGCGCCGCTGGGGCGTGCCCATGAGCGATGGCACGACCGTTCGCCTGCCCCGCATCGTCGGACAGGGCCGTGCGATGGACATGCTGCTCACGGGCCGCGCGGTCGGCGCCGACGAGGCGATCGCCATCGGTCTCGCCACGCGCAAGGTCGCGCGAGGCACCACCCGAATGGAAGCCGAGAAGCTTGCCTTGCAGATCGCCGGCTTTCCGCCCATCGCGATGACGTCGGACCGTCAGTCGGCCTACGAAAGCTTCGACCGCGATGCGGCGGGCGCGATCCGGCGCGAGATGGAACTGTCGCTGGAAGCCAGGCGGCGCGAATCGCAGGGCGGCGCGGCGCGCTTCGCCAGCGGCGAAGGCCGGCACGGCGCCTTCAACAAGTAAAGGAGACGAACGAAATGCGGGCTCTGGTCTGTCACGCATATGGTCCCATCGAGAGCCTGAAGCTCGAGGACATCCCCCAGCCGGTTCCGAAAGCGGGAGAGGTGCTGGTGCGCGTACGTGCCGCCGGCGTCAGCTTCGCCGCGATGCTGGGCGTCGAAGGGAAGCACCAGAACAAGCCTGCCCTTCCCTACGTGCCGGGGAACGAACTCGCGGGCCATGTCGTGGCGCTTGGGGAGGGCGTCGACAATGTCGCCGTCGGCGACCGCATCGCGACCGGCGTGAGCCAGGGTGGCTTCGCGGAATACGCGGTGGCGACGGCGGCCAATCTCGTGCCCATCCCCGAGACGATGCCCTATGCCGAAGCGACGAACTTCCCCACGCTCTATCCGACGGCCTATGGCGCGCTGAAGTGGAAGGCGCACCTGCAGCCGGGCGAGGTGCTTCTGGTGCATGGCGCCGGGGGCGGCTCGGGCCTCACGGCCATCGAAGTCGGCAAGGCGATGGGCGCGATCGTGATCGCGAGCGCCGGCGGCGCCGACAAGCTGAAGGCGGCACAGGAGGCCGGTGCCGATCATCTCATCGACTATCGTACCGAAGACCTGAGGACGAAGGTGCTCGACATCACCGGCGGCCGCGGCGCGGACGTCATCTACGACCCGGTCGGCGGGTCGGCCTTCGACGCGTCGCTGCGCTGCGTGGCGCCCGAAGGCCGCATCATTCCAATGGGATTCGCCAGCGGCACCGTCCCGCAGATCCCGGCCAACATCCTGCTGGTGAAGAACGTGACGGTGATCGGCTTCTACTACGGTTACTGGAACGGCTGGGGCGGCAAGGGCGTGCCCTCGCCCCGGGAGCTGGAGGCCCTGGCCGGACGTCGCGCCATGGTGGCTGCGGCACAGCAGGAACTGACCCGCTGGTTCACCGAAGGCAAGCTGCGCGCGACCGTGGCGGCGACGTTCGACCTGGCAGAGTGGGTGAAGGCTTTCCGGCTAATCCAGGATCGGACAGTCGTCGGCAAGGCCGTCCTGGTCGCCTGATCTGCGGCTGCTCGGCGGCAGCACGGCATGGTCCGGCATTGCCGGACCATGCCGCGGCCCGCGGAATCGCTTCAGCCCACGATACGCGGAAACGTGGCGCAGGCCATCCGGTCGCCGGGCTTCAGACCGTGCCCGTCGATCGGCGGCGAGATCTGTCCGACGCGCGTTGCATAGCGGGCATCGGCGCCGCACCACCGCGTCGCCCAGGCGCGACGGCGGCGCGACGTGGACTGATTGCCCGAGGCGCCGTGGAGCGTGAGTGCATGGAACGCGATCACGTCGCCCGGCTGCATGTCCCAGGCCAGGAATTCGTGCTGCGCCCGCTCGGCATCGAGATCGGGCAGCGGCTCGAAGCGGCTGTCCTGCACCTGCAGGTCGACGCCGCCCTGCTTGAAGAATTTGGGCTGGAACCAGCGCCCCCATCTATGGGAGCCCTTCACGTATTCCACGCAGGTCGTGCGATCGACCGGGTCGAGCGGCAGCCACAGCGAGATAACCTGCTCGCCGTCGATCGGATAATAAGGCTGGTCGTGGTGCCAGGGCGTCCGCTCCTGGGTACCGGGTTCCTTCACCAGCAGATGGTCGTGGTAATAGACGACTTCGTCCGACCCCATGAGGCGGGAGACGATGTCTTTTGCGGGCGATTCGTAGACGAAATCGCGCGCCGCGGGATGACGCTGCCAGAGCTGGAAATCGACGAAGAAACGTCCCGGCGCGCCGGCCGGCGTGTTGTTGCGCACCATCGGGCCCGGCTCGGCCATGTCGTCGTCGACGGCCACTCGAAGCCGTTCGATCCAGTCCAGGGAGAAAGCCCCCCGCAGGCAGACCGCGCCGTCGGCACGGTAGCGAGCGACATCTTCGTCGTTCGGCAGCATCTCAGATCTCCTCGAAATCTCCGCCGCGCCCCTTCCCGGCGGCAAATCGGGCGGCCCCTTTACGCGCCTCGGCCTGCAGGGCCGGCATGCCATGCCGGGCCTCGTTGACCAGCGCCGCCGGCACGTCGAGCGACCATTGATCGTAGGACGAGAGGCGATCGGAACGCAGGCAGGCCTGCGGGAACCGGGACAGCAGCGCGGCGAGCTCGCGCGCGCCCTCCAGCGCCTGCCCCTCGGGCACGAGCCGGTTCGCGAGACCCCATTCGAAAGCCTCGCGCGCGCCGACCTCGCGGCCGGTCAGGATCATGTCGAGGGCCCGGCTATGGCCGATCAGGCGGGGCAGCCGCACCGTGCCGCCGTCTATCAGCGGCACGCCCCAGCGCCGGCAGAAGACACCGAATTTCGCGCTCTCCGACGCCACTCGCAGGTCGCACCACAGGGCCAGTTCGAGACCGCCTGCCACCGCATGCCCTTCGACGGCGGCGATCACCGGCTTGGAAAGGAGATGGCGCGTCGGCCCCATGGGGCCGGACCCCGCCGGGTCGTGCAAGGCCGGGCTTTCCCGGCTGCCGGCCACTTTCAGATCGAAGCCGGCGCAGAATGCACCGCCACGGCCCGTCAGGATCGCGACGGATTGCGCATCGTCGGAGTCGAACGAAAGGAAGGCCTCGCGCAGCAGCAGAGCCGTCTCCGGATCGACCGCATTGCGCGCCTCGGCGAAGCGGTCGATCGAGACGATCATGGTCGCGCCCTCCCTCTCGACGACGACCTTGCCCATGGTCAGCGGCCCTGGAGCATCCGCAACGGCGTATAGACCAAAAGCGTTTCACCGTTCTGATTCTTCACGGTGTTGGTCGTCCTGACCAGTGCCCGGGACGGATCCTTCGACGTGGGCTTGATCTCCGTCACCTCGATCTCGACATGGATCGTGTCGTTGACGTAGGTCGGGCCTTTGATGTCGAAGCCCATGGAGAGAAAAGCGAGACCACTGCCTTGCAGCGTTGTCGGGATCACGAGGCCCTCGGCCATCGAATAGACAAGTGCCCCGGGCACCGGATGACCGCCGCGCATCGGCGCGTGATCGCGGATATACTCGCGATTGGTAAACAGTTCCTCGGAAAAGCCGCAAAGCGTCACGAAATTCAGCAGGTCCGCCTCGAACAGGGTGCGGCCATAGGTGACGAACCGGTCGCCGACCTTGAGGTCGCGCCAGTTCCAGCCTTCGCCGAGCTGCTTCACGGGTCGGATCCTAGTGGGCGTGGGCGAGGTTGGCGCCCTCGCGCAGTTTGTAGAGGCGGCTGCAATAGGGACATTCGACATGTCCCTCGCGGCCGAGATTCAGGTAGACTTTGGGATGGCCCAGGGGGCCGCCGCCGCCGTCGCAGGCAACGCGGTCAGTATCGACAGTGATGACTTCGAACGGCTCCGTCACGATTCCACTCCTGTTGCGCCGGCGCATGATAGCGGCCTCCGCCGCTTTGGTCATGCTGGGCGCCTGTTCGCCCTCGATCGTCCCGGCGGGCAAGCCTGTGCAGCCAGCCCACCTGACCGACGATACTTATGTCGCGGCCGACGGCACTGCGCTACCGCTCTCGGTCTGGCCTGCGGCAAACGGCCCGCCCCGGGCCATCATCCTCGGCCTGCACGGATTCGGCGATTATCGAAAGGCTTGGGAAGAACCGGCCGGCATCTGGTCGGGTGCCGGGATCACCACCTATGCCTACGACCAGCGGGGCTTCGGCGGCAGCCCGACGCGGGGAAGCTGGCCCGGCACCCAGACGCTGGTCGACGACGTGAAGACGGTGACCGCGCTCCTTCACGCGAAATACCCGGATGTCCCGGTCTACCTGGCCGGCGAAAGCATGGGCGGCGCGGTGGTGCTGGTCGCGGCCGATCGGGGCGCCGAGACGGATGGCTTGATCCTCACGGCGACGGCCTTGAGGTCGCGCGACACGTTCGGACCGGTCGCCTCGGCGGGTATCTGGCTGCTCGCCCATTCCATCCCGTGGATGCCGTCCGGCCCTTCGTCGGTCGACTACAAGCCGACCGACAATCCGAAGGCCCTCGACAAGCTGCGCAACGACCCTCAGATCCTGCATCAGGTCAGCCTCGGCATGGCTTACGGCCTGCTGGACCTGATGGACGACGCGCGCGTCGCTGCGGGGCGGGTCAAGGAGCCCTACATCATGCTGCACGGGCTCGGGGACCGGATCGTACCCACGGAACCGATCCGCGCCGCAATCGAGGTGATGCCGCGGCGGCCCGACTCGAAGCTCGCCTTCTACAAGAACGGATACCACCTGCTGTTGCGGGACAAGGCGGGCCCGGCCGTCGCCGGGGACGTCGTCGCCTGGATCGGAGACCACGAAGCGGCGCTCCCGTCAGGCGCGGAGGCCGAGCAGTCGCGTCCTGAACTGGCGGCGTCCTGGGGATCCAAGCGCAGCCGCTGACCTCGCGATACGCGCCGGGCGTCAGCCGGCGCAGCGGATCACGACGGAGGCCGGCCCGCGCACGGCGGTCATATCCCCTCGCGTCGGCATGTTCTCCATCCTGAGCGTCGTGTAGTCGCCACCCGACGAGTTGCACATGGCGACGGCGCGAGTCTGGCAGGCGCCGGGCTCCTTGCATGTGATCGAGATGGCCGGCTTGCCGTCCGTCCAGGTGACGCTCGTGGCGTTGGTCTGTGTCCGCGGATCCTCGCCCAGCGAACCCTTGGCGGTGGCACACGCCGCCATCGCACCGGTGAGGGCAAGCACGAGCGTCCAACGAAGCGCCGACTGCATGGTCATCATCTTCCCCCGATTTGGCCCGTCCTGACGGGCCGGCCGACACTACATCGCCGTCCGAGGGACGTGCAAGAATCGCCCGGATACGGGTATGATGGCGGCATGAGCCCAATGCTTCCGCGCCTTGCCGGGCTGGCCATCCTTGCGAGCGGGATGCTTGCCGCACCGTCGCAGGCCCAGCAGACGAACGCCCAGCTCGCGGCACGCTGTGCCGAACTGGGCGCGCTCTACGACAAGTACAATACACGGCGCAGCGAAGGCTCGGGCGGGCCCGACATGCAAAGGCTCGGCGCCGGTATCGACTGCCAGAAAGGCCGCTACGAACAGGGCATCAAGACGCTGGAGGATCTCCTCCAGCGCAGCCGCATCTCCTACCCAGCCGCTTCCTAGTTCTTGGCGAGCTTCATGTCGCGCCACAGCAGCAGGCCCGTGGCGTTGTCGACCGTTGAACCGTCGAGCTGACGAGTCAGTTCCTGTGCAGTCGGACGCCACAGCAGGCGGCCGTCGCCGGATATGCCCTCGAAGCGGCCGGTGCCTCCTGCCAGCTTGAAGGCGCCGCGGCAGCCGACAAGCTCGTAGCCTTCGCATTCCCAGTTGCCGAATGCCGTGGCGCCGTCATGCGCGTTGAAGGTGCAGGCGCCGCTGGCGATCTGCCGCCGATTGGCGATATCGATCCGCGCCGAGACGGTGCAGGTCACGGCCCCGCCATGCTGCGGACCTTCGCTCGTCTCCACGAAGAAGGGGCCGGAGAGGCTGCCCGCGAGCACGACCTGCTTCTCGCCCGAACGGACGACGGTTGCGCTCGCGACGACCACGGCGAAGGCATTGAAGGTCTGCGGATCGTCCGTCGCCTGCGCGGAGGGCTGGGCAGGCGGCTGGGCCGGGGCCGCCTGCGGAGCTTGCGGTGGCGCCGGCTGCTGCTGCGCGTGCAAGGGAACCGCCGACAGGAGCAGGAACGCCGCGAGGAGGAGACGTTTCATGATCGTGCTGCCTCTCACTTGAAGTCGATGATGACGGCGTCGGCGCCCAGCGACAGGGCGAGGCCCTGGCGACGCGTGCGCAGGTCGATCTGTACCCCGTTCGGGTTCTCGAGCCACATCTCGCCGCCACCTTTGTTGCCCATGGCCGAACCATAGCGGGCCTGGCCATAGGCACCGGGAAACTGGCGCAGCTCCCGCAAATTGTAGACGTCGCCGTAGGCTTCCATCTTCGAGATGCCGAAGCCGCCGAGGCCGAGGCCGCCGATGGAGAATTTGTAGCTGCGGCCGTGGAAATGCAGCGTTCCGCCGCCGACGTTGCTGCTGCCTATGAAAGCGACCTGGACCTGCTCGATCTCGACGGTTCCGGACTTCACCCGTTCCTGCGCCCGCACGACCGCCGGTGCCGCCAACGCTGCTCCCGCAGCGACCGTCAGCGCGTGGCGCCGGCCGAGAAGCCTGTTCCTGCTCATGATGCCCTCTCGTTCCATGTCACTTCTCGACGACAGCCGTCGCCTCGATTTCCACCAGCAGCCCCGGTACGGCAAGGGCCGACACCGCCACCAGCGTCGACGTCACCACCGCCCCCTTGAGCGACTTGGCCAGCGCGCCCGTCACGGCGCCCATGTCGCGGATATCGGTGACGTAGATGGTAAGTCGCGCAAGATCGCCGAGACGGGCCCCGGCCGTCTTCAGGCCGGCCTCGATCTTGCGCATCGTGATCGCGGTCTGCTGCGCGGCATCCTTGCCCTGGACCTGACCTTTTGGATTGAGCGACGTCGTTCCCGAAACGAAGACGAACGGCCCGCTCCGGATCGTCCGGACATAGAAGCCCGCCACCTCCGTGCCGTCAGGGAAGACTTTCTTGGCCATGAAACGCTCCGGTCCCGCTAAACTGGGATCACTTTAAGCGCCTGCCGCCGCCCCGCAAAGGAGGAGCAATTGTCCCTGGACCGCTATCGCACTGCCATCGTCACGGGCGCCAGTCGAGGCATAGGGGCTGCGACCGTCCGGGCACTGCGCGACGGAGGCCTGGAAGTCTACGCAGTCGCGCGGTCGGCCAACGAGCTGATGGCCCTGGCCGAGGAAACCGGATGCCGGCCGCTGGCGCTGGACATCACCCATCGCGACGCGGTGCTCGGCGTTCTAGGCGGCCTCGACGCCGACATCCTCGTCAACAACGCATCGGCGCTGGTAAGGGCGGCAGCCTCGTGGGAGACCGCCCCCGACGACATCGATGCCCTGATGGATGTCAACCTGCGGGGAACCCTCAACTGCCTCGCCGCCACCATCCCCGGCATGAAGGCGCGCGGCCTCGGGCATGTCGTCAACCTTGGCTCGACCTCCGGCACATGGACGATCCCCGGCATGCCGGTCTACGCCATGACCAAGGCGGCGATCCATAATCTCACGACCACGTTGCGGCTCGACCTTCACGGCTCGGGCGTCCGCGTGAGCGAGATCGCGCCGGGACGGGTCGAAACAGGCGCCCACCTGGCACTCGCAGACGATCGGGACGCCGGCCGCCGCCTGTTCTACGATGGCTTCGAGACATTGCAGCCGACCGACATCGCGGAAGCCATCCTGTTCGTGCTGAGCGCCCCGCAGCGCATGGACGTGAGCTACATGGAGATCGTGCCGACCGATCAATCGTACGGCGGCTCGCAATTCCACCGCCGCGGTTGATCTGCGGCACGTCGCTTGCAGGGCCCGGATTCCTTTGGCAATCGTACAGGCCCATGACGCTCAAGAATCTCGCTGCGATCCTCGATCCCACGGCGCCCGCCGACCGACCGCTCATCATCCAGGTCTCGCCGGAAGGAGACGAGCAGCAGCGGCTGAGCTACGGGGAAGCAAGAGCCCGCATCGCGGCCCTGGCGCGTGGCCTCCTCAAGCGGGGCCTCGAACGCGGCGATGCGGTGGCCATCGTGGCCGCCAACAGCGCAGACTACCTCGTCCTCTACATGGCGACCATGGCCGCCGGCCTCGTCTCCGTCTGCGTCAATCACAAGCTGCCGCGGGACACGGTCGCGCACATCATGAAGGATTCGAGCGTGCGGCTCGCCGTCGCCGATGCCGAACGCGCCCCGCTCGTGAGCGCTCTGGTCGATACGGTGGCCATCGAGGATCTCGATACGCTGCTCGACCACGGCCCGTTCGAGCCGGTGGAGATGCGCGCCGAGGAAGTGGCGATGGTGCTCTACACTTCGGGCTCGACCGGTCTGCCGAAGGGCGTGCCGCTGACCCATGGCGGATATGTCTGGGCAACAGGCGCGACGCCGGAGCAGCGCCCCACCATCGAGGGCAAGAAGGCGATCATCGCCGCGCCCCTCTTCCACATGAACGGGCTGTTCAGCGCCAAGCTCGTGATGATCAACGGCGGCACGATCGTGCTGATGACCAGCTTCACCGCGCGCGGCTATATCCGCGCGATCGACCGGCAGCGTGTCGCAATGGTGACGTCTGTGCCGACCATGCTGGCGCTGGTCATGCGCGAGACGGACGAATTGGCAAAGGCCGACCTGTCGAGCGTCGCCGTGGCCGTTACCGGATCCGCCCCGTCCACGGCGGAGTTCTTCGGCCAGATGCACCGGCTGTTCCCCAATGCGCAGACAAGCAACAGCTGGGGCACCACGGAGTCGGGCCCGCTGGGCTTCGGCCCCCATCCCGACGGCATCCCGACGCCGCCCGGCGCACTCGGCTACCCGCGGAAGGGAATCGACGTGAAATTCGTCGGTGGCTCCGAAACCGGTCCGACGCAGGGCGTCCTGCACATCCGTACGCCCGCCCTGATGACCGGCTACCTCAATCGCGACTCCGATACCCGGAAGCGGCTGGTCGACGGCTGGTACGACACCGGCGACGTCATGCGTCGCGACGAGAACGGCTTCGTGTTCTTCGTCGGGCGCGCCGATGACATGTTCCAGTGCGGCGGCGAGAATGTGTACCCGGGCGAGGTCGAGAAGCTGCTCGGCACGCATCCCGACGTGGCACAGGCCTGCGTCGTACCGGTGCCGGACGAGATCAAATATCAGATTCCCGTGGCCTTCGTCGTCCGCAAGCCGGGCACCAGCCCGACGGAGGACGCGCTGCGGCGCTATGCCCTCGACAACGGCCCGGCCTATGCGCATCCGCGTGCCGTCTGGTTCGTCGACGAACTGCCGCTTGCCGGCACCAACAAGATCGACCGCAAGACGCTCGTCGAGCGTGCGGTCGCGACTTACGCCCGCGAAGGCGCCCGGCGGGTCTGACCTAAGGAGTATTTCATGCGTGCCGTCATCATCCGCCAGCATGGCGGTCTTGAAGAACTGCGCCTCGTCGGCGACCATCCCGATCCCGTGCCCGGCGCCGGCGAGGTCGTGCTGAAGGTCGAGGCATGCGCCCTCAACTATCACGATCTTTTCACCCTGCGCGGCATGCCCGGCATCAAGGTGCCGATGCCCATCGTGATCGGCATCGACATCGCGGGCACCGTGCTCGAGGTCGGCCCCGATGCCGGCTCCTGGAAGCCCGGCGACCGCGTGTTGCTCGATCCGATCGATCGCGAGCGCTACAAGCTGCAGGGCGAGATGATGGACGGCGGCCTGGCCGAGAAGGTCAAGGTGCGCCATCAGCAGCTCATCGCCCTGCCCGACGACGTCTCGTTCGACGAGGCGGCCGCCCTGCCCGTCGCCTACGGCACCGCTTACCGCATGATGGTCGAGCGCGGTGCGATCCGGAAAGGCGAGCGCGTGCTGATCCTCGGCGCGAGCGGCGGCGTCGGCACCTGCTGCGTGCAGCTCGCCAAGCTCGCTGGCGCCGAAGTCATCGTCGCGGCCTCGTCGGAAGAGAAGCTGGCGCGCCTCAAGGAGATCGGCGCCGATCACGGCATCAACTACGCTGCCGGCGATTTCATGAAGGAAGTGCACGGCCGCTTCGGCAAGCCACGGGTCGTTTCCGGATCGACGGCCGGGCTCGATGTCGTCGTCAACTTCACCGGCGGCGACACCTGGGTCCCGTCCCTGCGCTGCCTCAAGCGCTATGGGCGCGTGCTCACCTGCGGCGCGACCGCAGGCTACGATCCGAAGGAGGATCTGCGTTTCATCTGGACGTTCGAGCTCAACATCGTGGGGTCGAACGGCTGGGAGATGTCCGACCTGCATGCCCTGCTCGAGCTGGTGCGCAAGCGCCAGCTCAAGCCCGTGATCGACAATGTCTATCCGCTCGAAAGAGCGGCCGATGCCTTGAGGGCGATGGACGAACGCCGCATCTTCGGCAAGCCTATCATCCGGCCCTGATGCGCGTCAGGAGTCCGCGGTGAAGCCGATCTTCTTCACGATCGGCCCCCAACGGTCGTAGCTCACCTTCAGGAGCTCCCCCAGTTCCTGTGGCGTCGACGACTTGGCCTCCAGGCCCATGACGGCGAGGCCCTCGACGACGTCGGGCCGCGCCAGCGCGACGCGCAAAGCCTCGTTGGCCCGCATCACCACCGGCGCCGGCGTGCCGCCCGGCGCGAAGAAGCCGAACCATTCCGAGAAGACGAGGTCCTTGTACCCCTGCTCGGCGAAAGTCGGCACGTTGGGCGCGAAGCGGCTGCGCCTGTCCCCGGAGACGCCGAGGAAGCGGATCTTGCCGGCATTGGCCTGCTGGGTGAATTCGCCCACGGGGCCGGACACCGCCTGGATCTGGCCCCCGACGAGATCCTGCACCGCAGGCTGCGTGCCGCGGTAGGCGACGTGCTTGAGTTCGACCCCGGCGGCCTGCCCCAGCAACACCCCGATGAAATGCGGCACCGAGCCGGCCGCCGGCGACCCGTAGTTCGCCTTGTCGGGATTGGCTTTGCACCAGGCGAGGAATTCCGGGATCGTCTTGATCGCCTCCGGCACCGCCGGACCGACGCAGAAGCCGAAATCGAAGGTGCAGGCGAGCGTCACGGGCGTCACGTCCGTGAAGGCGTTGTAGGCGAGGTTCCGGTAGATGTGCGGATAGATCATCAGCATCGATGCCGGTGTCTGCAGCAGCACGGTCCCGTCGGTCGGCGCGCCCTTCATCGACTGGATCGCGATCTGGCCGCCGGCCCCCGGCTTGTTCTCGACGATGGCGAGCTTCGTGTAGGGCGTCCCCCGGAGGCCTTCGGCGACTCGCCGGCAGAGCGTGTCCGAGGTCCCGCCCGGCGGGAAGCCGGTGACGATACGGACCGACTCGAGCGGCGGCACGCCCTGCGCACGGGATGCCGGAGAGATGCCAAGGGTCGCGAGGGCGGCGGCCCCCGACGCCCCGATAAACCCGCGCCTGGTGTGATGGATCATCGAAACCTCCCGAAATTCAGCTTTTATGCGGGGACTTTCGCCTGATTCCGCCTTTTCGCCAAGGCCGCGCCCGCGCGTTGCGCCCCGGCGGACCCTCCGGTATGTTCCGCCGCGCCGGACCCGTAGCTCAGCTGGATAGAGCGCTGCCCTCCGAAGGCAGAGGTCGTGAGTTCGAATCTCGCCGGGTCCGCCATCACTCCCAATCGCCAACTGCAGCACACGACGGCCCGTGACCGGTCCCCCCGCACCGGTTTTCCGGCCGCAACGGGCATTGGCGGACGACGTTCACCCTGCGCCCGCACCGGGCCCAACAGCAGGAGGACGAAATGGCAGGCAGCTTCGCGCTCAGCCCCAAGACCTTGATCGGCGCCGAGAAGGTCAACGGGACGAACGTCTACAATCCGGCCGGCGACAAGCTCGGCAGTGTCGAGGACATCATGATCGACAAGGTGAGCGGCCAGGCCGTCTACGCCATCATGTCGTTCGGCGGCTTCCTCGGCATCGGCGAGAAGTATCACCCGCTGCCATGGTCGAGCCTGAAGTACGACACCTCCAAGGAAGGCTATGTCGTGGATCTCAACAAGGAGATGCTGGAAGGCGCGCCGAGCTACGAGGGTGACGATTTCGCCTGGACGCCCGACTATGGTCGCTCGGTCGACAAGTACTACGGCGCCCGCTCCATGTGGGACTGACCAAATCGGTGCCGCCCTCGGGCGGCACCCTCTCACCTGCGCAAGCGTTCACGTGCTGCACACGGCCGCCCCAGACCTGCCGCTCGCCGAATCACGGGAGCGCCCGGTGGAATAAGACTTTAGTCGCGCGTCATCTGTTCGCTCGACGAGTAGTTTTCCGATGGCGTAAGGCACGCCGCTCTCATGCCTCTCATCTGGAATATCGATACACACGGGCAGCTCGTGACTGCCATCGCCAATGGACACGTGGCGCGCAGCGACTTCGAAATCCTCATCGACCGCATGATCGAGGTCGATGCGCTGCCTTACCGCAAGCTCCTTGACCTGATTGGCGCCAAGACGCAGATGAGCGCAGAGGAAATCCTCTCGCTGGGCGTCCGGCTGCGCGCCCTGCAGGACGAATATGTTCTCGGGGCACTCGCCCTCGCCGTCCGGTCGGAGACGTTCCAGCACGTCGCACGCGCCGCCGGCATTCTCGCTGCTGCGCGACGTCCCATGCGAATCTTCGACTGTGGCTCGACGGCCCGGAGATGGCTCGAAACCGCGCCGCGGGAGGTCCACACCCCGGCAGGTCCGGGCGTCGCTCCGAACTCGACATTGCCCTGATACGTTCCAGACGCTTTACTCGTGGGCCGGAGACCAGCTCGAAGGATTTGAGGCGTGGGCGCCAGCTTCAACAACGATTTCTTCTACGAGTTCGTCACCCTGCTCGTCATCCTCGATCCGGTCGCGACAATACCGATTTTCCTGTCGGTGACTGCCGGCTTGCCGCGCCGTGCGTCCCTGCTCGTCGCTTTCTATGCGCTGGGCGTGGCCTTCCTGATCATGGTGTTCTTCATCTTCATCGGCCAGTCAATGCTGACCGCCTTGCACATCCCGATGGCCTCGTTCCAGATGGCAGGCTCGCTCGTGCTGCTGTTGTTCGGCCTGAAGATGACCCTGGGCAAGGTCACGGAAGAAGCGATGAGCCTGCCGCCCGACGCGACGGCCATGCAACGTGCCATCTTCCCGCTCGCGGTACCGGGGATCGCCGGTGCCGGCGCGATCCTGACCGTTGTCCTGCTGACGGACAACAAGGTCCGCAACGTCGTCGAGCAGCTGACGACCACGGCAACGCTTGTCCTGTGCCTGGCCATCATGTTCGGATTGTTCGCGACGGCAGGATCGCTGTTCCGCCTGCTCGGCAAGCCGGGCGTCGAGATCGTGAGCCGCGTCTTCGGCCTGATCCTGTCCAGCATCGCCGTGACCGGGCTGATCGTGGCGACCAAGCTCAGCTTCGGCCTCTAGGATATCGCCCGGTCTAGAGCCGCAGCAGCCAGGCCTCGACGTACCCCTTGCCCTTGACCTCGATCTCGCCGCGCGCCTCGAAGACGAACTGGTTCTTGAGCTTCTCGTACACGGGCCGCGTGACCTGGATCGAATCGGGGATGCCGCCCGACTCCATGCGGCTGGCCAGGTTCACCGTGTCGCCCCACAGATCGTAGATGTACTTGCTCTTGCCGATGACGCCGGCAACGACGGGACCTGTGTTGATGCCGACCCGCAGCTTCATCGTCACGCCGTGCTCCATGGCGTGCTCGCGGGTGATGTGGACCATCCGGATGGCCATGCGCACCATGCGTTCGGCATGATCCTCGACCGGCACGGGCAGGCCGCTCACGGCCATATAGGCGTCGCCCACCGTCTTTATCTTCTCGATCCCCAGCTCGCTGGCCGCCTGGTCGAACCGCGTGAAGAGACCGTTCAGCAGCGTCACGACGTCGGCGGGCGGCATCTCGGAGGAGAGGGCCGTGAAGCCGACCAGGTCCGAGAAGGCCACCGTCACTTCCGCGAACCCGTCGGCGATTCTCTGCTCGCCGCCGCGCAGGCGGTTCGCGATCGGCGCCGGCAGGACGTTGAGCAGCAGCTCCTCGTTCTCGCGGTTCTTCGCCTCGATGACCGCGCTCTTCTCGCGCAGCTCGTCCACCATCCCGTTGAAGGCAAGGCAGAGCTGGCCGATCTCGTCATGCGTCCGAACCGCGACCTTCGCGCCATAGTCACCGGTCGCAAAGCGCCGCACGCCGGCAGTCAGGTCGCGCAACGGCCCGAGCAGCGACCTGGCGAGCCATGCCGCCGTCACGATGACCGTGAGAAGGGCGACGAGGCCGACGATCAGCAGGTCGCGTTCCAGCCGGCGCACCGGCGCAAGCGCTTCCGCGCTATCGATCTTCGCGACAAGGCCCCAGCGCACTCCTGGGATGCTGACCGGCCCCCACGACGCGAAGGTCGGGATGTTGCGGTAACCGGCGATCTCGCCCTGCCCTTCGACACCGGCAAGCGCCGAGCGGGTTGCGAATGTCTCGGCGCGCTGATGCAGGACCGGTGACCCGTAGCGCCGGATGGAGGCGATCTGCTCTTCCGTGGAACCGCCCAGCTTCGCCTCGGCAAAGTATTTGTCGCGATCCTCGTAGAAGGCACGGAGGCCGGACCGCACCATGAAGTCGGGCCCGACAAGGTAGGCCTCGCCCGTGGCACCGAACCCTTCGTGCCGCCAGCGGCGATCTCCCGTCACGACGGCATCGATCCGTTCGATGGAGAGCTGCGCGACCAGCACGCCGATGACCTGCCCTTGGTCGATGATGGGCGCTCCCATGAAGGCGGCAGGCTGGCCATCCGCGGGCATATAGGCCTCGAAATCCTCGAGGCAGGTCAGCGAGCGATCGGGCGTCCCCGCACAGCGCGCCACGGCGCTGGCGAGATTGGAGTGGCGGTACGGGCCGAAATGCAGCGACGTCGCAAAGTCCGCCGCCTTGTCCACCGAGTAGATCAGCCGGCCGGTCTTGGCGTCTGCGATGAGGAAATCGAAGAAACCCACCGTGGTGGCGGCCGTCCGCATCGAGGGATGGAACGTGGCATGGATCCGGCTGTAGGCGCTTCCGTCGCCCGGATTGTCGAGGAGTTTGCGCCGCGAGGCGGGCTGCGGGTTCTGCGCGATGTAATAGTACTGGAGGTACATCGCGGCAGGCGAGGACGGCAGGTACTCGTCGATCTTGGCCGGCTTGCCGAGCAACCGGTCGACCTGGGGCATATAGGTCTCGGAATACCAGGCGGTGACGGCCTCCTGCTTGTCCGGGGAGACGGTCTCATGGTCGAGTTCGTCCACGGCACCCCGGAACTCGCGCGTGGCGTCGATCACCATCTTGGTTCCGGCGAGCAGCCGCAATTCGCCGCTTATCGTCCGGAAATAGGCCTCGACGCGGCGCGCCTTGGTCTCCCGCGCCGTCGTGAGCTGGTCGAAGATCGCCTCTTCCAGTGCCTCCCGCGCCCGGACGTAGCCGAGGATCCCGGTCACCGCGACGGCAACGGTGCCGAGCACGGTCAGGATGGCGAAGAGTTTGGTGGCGAGACCCCAGCGTACGGATCCCAGCTCCGTGGGAGACATGTCCTCTTCTCCCCGATCTCCAGGCCGCGCGGCGCCCGCTCTCAGCCCTTCTTGGCCCCGTAGGTCCCGCCCGAGTTGATGGCGCGGATCTCGGCCGCACTCTTGGCCTTGCGCATCTTCTCGAGCTTGTCGGCCTCGTCGGCCAGCATCGCCTGGGCGTTCTTCAGGACCGCCCGGGCATGTTGGGCCGGAAACTTCACGGCGCCGTTCTCGTCCATATGGATCAGTTCGCCGGGCGCCACGTCCATGCCGCCGACCGACACCGGCGCATTGACCGATTGGACCGCCATCTCGCCATGGCCTGCCGTGACGCCGCCCAGCAGCATCTGGAACTTCATGCGCCGGATCGCGTCGACATCGCGCGACGGGCCGTTCGACAGCATGCCGACGCAACCGACCGCCTGCATCGACGTCGCCATCATCTCACCGGCAAGCCCGGCCTTGTTCATCAGTTCCGGCGGCCATTTCTGCTGGATGACGAGGATGGTGGGCTTCTTCATGGCTTCGAGCGCGTCGACCACGTCCATGAAGGAAAGCCGGCCGGAATAGTTCGGATCGGGAAGCCCGTACACGCAGGTCACCGCATACCCCACGATCGCGCCGAGTTCCGGATAGATGCAGCGGATCGAGGTGTCCGTGTACCAGTTCTCGGTCCACGGATTGTAGAGCCCCAGGCACAACGGGTTCTTCGGATAGGTCGCGACCACATTGGTGATGGTCGGCGTGTCGATCTTGCGCAGCTCGGCAAGAACCTGGTCGTCGGGTAGCTCGCTCATGTCCTCTATTCCTTGTCTTGGACGTTCTGCCGGCTTCGAGTCCGCGTTCAGGAGGCGCGGCGCCGGCGCCACCACTCCGCCAGCTCGCCGACGACACCCTTGCGGAAGGCCAGCACGATCACGACGAAGATAGCACCCTGGATCACCAGGACGAACTCGCCCGTGGAGGCGAGATAGTTCTGCATCGTGATGATGATGAAGGCGCCGACGACGGGTCCGATGATGGTGCCCAGACCTCCGACCAGCGCCATCAACACCACCTCGCCGGAGGTCGAGGCAGCGACGTCCGTCAGGGTGGCGAACTGCTGCACCAGCGCCTTGGTCGCGCCGGCGAGGCCTGCCAGCGCCGCCGACAGCACGAAGGCGAGAAGCTTGTAGCGGTCCGCCTCGTAACCCAGCGACAGGGCGCGTTGCTCGTTGTCCCGGATCGCCTTCAGCACCTGGCCGAACGGCGAGTGGATGAATCGGTAAATCGCGGCATAGCCGAACAGGAAGATCGCCAGCACGACGTAGTAGAGGACGAAATCGTCCTTGGTCGGGATCAGCCCGCCCAGCAGCGCCTTGCGCGGAATGCCCTGCAACCCGTCCTCGCCACCGGTGAACGGCGCCTGCACGCAGAAGAAATAGACCATCTGCGCGAAGGCCAGCGTGATCATGGCGAAGTAGATACCCTGCCGCCGGATGGCGAGCGCGCCGGTGACGAGACCCAGGAGCGCCGCACCGGCGACGCCGGCCAGAAGGCCGGCTTCCGGCGCCATGTTCCAGGCCTTCACGACATGGCCGTAGAAATAACCCGCCATGCCGAAGAACATCGCGTGGCCGAAGCTCATCAGCCCGGCATAGCCCAGCAGAAGGTTGAACGCGCAGGCGAACAGCGCGAAGCACAGCGCCTTCATCAGGAACACGGGATAGGCGAAGGACGGCGCCACCAGCGCCAGCACGATCAGAAGGGCATAGCCCAGGCGCTGCGCGTTCATTTCGTCTGTCCGAACAGGCCCGCCGGCTTGACCAGCAGCACGATGGCCATGACCACGAAGATCACCGTGTTGGAAGCCGGCGGGTAGAACACCTTGGTCAGGCCCTCCACGAGGCCGAGCCCGAAGCCGGTCACGATCGAGCCCATGATCGAGCCCATGCCGCCGATCACCACCACCGCGAACACCACCAGCACGAGATTGGTCCCCATCAGGGCCGAGACCTGCTGGATCGGCGCCGCGAGCACCCCCGCCAGGGCCGCCAGCCCGACCCCCAGCCCGTATGTCAGCGTGATCAGCCGCGGCACGTTGATGCCGAACGCCCGCACCAGCGTCGGGTTCTCGGTCGCCGCCCGCAGGTAGGCGCCCAGCTTGGTCCGCTCGATGCCGTACCAGGTGGCGAGGCAGATCACGAGCGCCGCCACCACCACGAAGCCGCGATAGGTCGGCAGGAACATGAAGCCGAGATTGAAACCGCCCGGAATGGGATTCGGGTACGGCGCGCCCGACGATCCCCACTTCCACTGGAACAGGCCCTCGATCACCAGCGCCATGCCGAAGGTCAGCAGGAAGCCATACAGATGGTCGAGGTGGTAGATGCGTTTCAGGAGCAGCTTCTCGATCACGATGCCGAAGCAACCCACGATCAGCGGCGCCAGCACCAGCGAGGCCCAGAACGGGATGTCGAGCAGCCCCAGCATGAGCCAGGCCGCGAAGGCACCCATCATGTACTGCGCGCCGTGCGTGAAGTTGATGACGTTCAGCATGCCGAAGATCACCGCGAGGCCGAGGCTCAGCATGGCGTAGAACGCGCCGTTGATGAGGCCCAGCAGCAGCTGGCCGAACAGCGCCTGGGGCGGGATGCCGATAAGTTCGAACATGACGGCTTACACTCCCAGGTAGGCTTGCAGCTTGCCGATGCTCTGCTGCACGTCCGTCGACGCGACGCTGTCGACCACCCGCCCGTCCTCCATGACGTAGTGGCGGTCGGCGACCGTGGCGGCAAAGTGGAAGTTCTGCTCGACCAGCAGGATGGTGTAACCGCGGGTCTTGAGCTGGCGGATGATCTCGCCGATACGCTGCACGATGACGGGCGCCAGCCCTTCGGTCGGCTCGTCGAGCAGAAGCAGGTTGGCCCCGGTGCGGAGGATGCGGCCGATCGCCAGCATCTGCTGCTCCCCGCCCGACAGCTTCGTGCCCTGGCTTCGCCGACGCTCCTGGAGATTTGGGAAAAGCTGGTAGATTTCCGACAGCTCCATGCCGCCGGGCTTCACAGAAGGCGGGAGAAGAAGATTTTCCTCGACGTTGAGACTGGAGAAGATGCCCCGCTCCTCGGGGCAATAGGCGATGCCGGCGCGCGCGATGCGATCCGACGGCAGCCCGACGGTCTCGCGGCCCTCGAAGGCGACCGAGCCGGTACGCTTGCCGACGATTCCCATGATCGAGCGCAGCGTCGTCGTCTTGCCCGCCCCGTTGCGGCCCAGGAGCGTCACGAGTTCGCCCTTGCGTATCTCGAAGTCGACGCCATGCAGGACATGCGACTCGCCATACCAGGCCTGCAGCCCGGTCACCTTGAGCAGTGCCTCAACCATGGCCCGTCCCGACATAAGCCTCGACCACAGCCGGATGCCTGGACACCGTGGCGTACGGGCCTTCCGCGAGCACCTCGCCGCGCGCCAGTACCGTGATCGTGTCGGAGAGGTCCGCCACGACCGACATGTTGTGCTCCACCATCAGCACCGTCCGGTTCTTCGACACGGTGCGGATGAGCTCTGCGATGCGCTTGATATCCTCCTGGCCCAGCCCGGCCATCGGCTCGTCGAGCAGCAGCATTTCCGGCTCGAGCGCCAACGTCGTGGCGATCTCCAGCGCCCGCTTGCGGCCGTACGGCAGCTCCACCGCCTGATGTTCCGCGAAGATCGTGAGACCGACCGCCTCGATCAGCTCCATCGCCCGCTCGTCGAGCTGGCCCAGCACGCGTTCGGAGCGCCAGAAGTGAAACGAATTGCCGAGGCGCCGCTGCAACGCCACCCGCACGTTCTCTCGTACCGTGAGATGAGGGAACACCGCCGAGATCTGGAAAGAACGCACCAATCCCATTCGCGCGATCCGTGCCGGCGAGCTGCCGGTGATGTCGCGGCCATTGAAGCTGATCCGGCCCGCCGTCGGCGTCAGGAAATGCGTCAGCAGATTGAAGCAGGTCGTCTTTCCCGCCCCGTTCGGGCCGATCAGCGCGTGGATCGTATGCCGACGCACCTTCAGATCGACGTTCTTTACCGCGACGAACCCCTTGAACTCCTTCGTCAGACCAGACGCCTCGAGAATTATTTCTTCGTTGGCCATCGGCTCTCCCTGTCGCGCGACTTAATCGAACGCCGACGCCGCTGTCCAGCACTGGCGTCGCCCAAAACCCCAGTCTAAGCTTCGCCAACGTGGCGCGTGCCACCGGGAGGAAAACAAAGATGAGCTTTAACAAAGCTGTCCGGCTTGCCGGAGCAGTGACTGCTGCCATGACTCTTACCGCAGCGGGGCTGATGACAGCAGCCCAGGCGCAGGCGCCGGCGCCGTTGAAGATCGGCGTGATGGAAGGGTTCTCGGGCGTCTACGGTGACCTCACGCAGGGTGAAGTCGAAGCGATGCAGATGGCCATAGACGATTTCGGCGGGAAGGTGCTCGGGCGCCCGATCGAGATCCTCCAGGCCGATCATCAAACCAAGCCGGACGTCGGCGCCGCCATCGCGCGCAAATGGTACGACGTCGACGGCGTGAAGATGATCACCGGCATCGGCACCTCGTCTGTCGCGCTGGCCGTCCGAAAGATTGCCCAGGAAAAGGGCATGATCGACATCAACACCGGCGCGGCGTCCGTCGACCTCACCGGGCCGGCCTGTTCCGAGACCGGTGCACATTGGGTCTACGATACCTATTCGCTCGCGAAGGTCACCGGCGGCGCGGTCGTCAAGGACGGTGGCGATTCCTGGTACTTCCTGACCGCCGACTACGCCTTTGGCCACGCGCTGGAGCGTGACGTCACCGCGGTCGTCCAGGCAGCCGGTGGCAAGGTGCTGGGAGGAGTCCGCCACCCGCTCAGCACGCAGGACTTCTCGTCCTTCCTTCTCCAGGCCCAGGCGTCCAAGGCAAAAGTCATCGGCCTGGCCAACGCCGGACAGGATACGGTGAATGCCATCAAGCAGGCCGGCGAGTTCGGCATCACCAAGGCGGGCCAGCGGCTGGCCGGCCTGCTCGTTTTCTCGACCGACGTCGCTGCGCTCACCCTGCCGGTGGCACAGGGCCTGGTTCTCACCGAGGCCTTCTACTGGGATCTCAACGACGAGACCCGCGCCTGGACCAAGCGCTTCCGCGCCAAGCGCGACAAGATCCCGTCGATGCTGACGGTCGGCGTCTACAGCTCGACGCTGCACTACCTGAAGGCGGTCCAGGCCGCCGGGACGGACGAGCCCAAGGCCGTGATGGCGAAGATGCGGGAACTCCCGGTCAACGACGTCATGACCAAGAATGGCAAGTTGCGCGAGGACGGCCGCCTCGAACGCGACATGTACCTTTTCCAGGTGAAGTCTCCTCAGGAGTCGAAAAGCAAGGACGACATCTACAAACTGATCGCCACCGTGCCGGGCAACGAGGCCTATCGGCCGATGAAGGACGGCAAGTGCCCGTTCGTGAAGAACTGATTCAGACCAACCGAACTAAAGGGGGCGCTCCGGCGCCCCTTTTCTTTTGGGCCGAAAGCGCGTCTCATCCCGGGAACATCCGCAGGCAGCGGATGACGCATGGGAGTAGAAGCGCGTGACCAGCCACGACAAGCCCCTCAAGGGCGCCTGGGGCATGACTGCCCTCATCTTCCTGTTCATGCTGATCAACTTCGCCGACAAGGTCGTGGTCGGCCTGGCGGCAAAGCCGATCATGCAGGATTTGAACCTGAGCCACGATCAGTTCGGCTTCCTCGGTTCCTCCTTCTTCTTCCTTTTCGCGGTGGCCGGCGTGGCGGGTGGCTTCCTGGCCAATCGCGTGCAGACGCGCCACATGCTGTTCGTCATGGCCATCATCTGGTCGCTGGTGCAGTTCCCCATGATCGGGATGGTGACGTTCGAGACCCTCATCGTCTGCCGCATCCTGCTCGGCGCCGGCGAAGGTCCGGCGGCGCCCGTCGCAACCCATGCCCTCTACAAATGGTTTCCCGATTCCCTGCGCGGCATCCCCACCGCGATCGTCGCGCAGGGATCGGCGCTCGGCGTCATCATCGCCGTGCCGATCCTGAACTACATCATCGTCCACTACACGTGGCACTGGGCCTTCGGCGCCCTCGGCATCGCCGGCCTTGCGTGGGCGATGCTATGGCTGGCCTTCGGCAAGGAAGGCACGCTGGTCGACAAGCCGGTCACGGCCGTGACGGGGCATGAGGAACATGTCCCCTACCGCTATCTCATCACCTGCCCCAGCATCGTCGCCGCCTGTTGTGCCGCTTTTGCGAGCTACTGGGGACTTGCGCTCGGGCTGACCTGGTTCACCGCCTATCTCGTCGAAGGTCTCGGCTTCAGCCAGACAATGGGGGGCAACCTGTTCATCCTGCCCTGGATTTTCGGGATGCTCGTGGTGCTGAGCGGCGGCTGGCTTTCGCAGCGACTCAAAAAGAAGGGCGTATCGAGCCGCGCCTGCCGGGGCGCCTTCGCTTCGGCAACGGTAATCCTGGGTGGCTGCATCCTCCCCTTCATACCGGGAATTGAATCCCCTGGCATAAAGGTGGCGATGCTCGTCGTCGGCAGCGCCATCGGCAGCACGATCTACGTAGTGGTGCCCATGATCGTGAGCGAACTGACGCCGCAATCGCAGCGCGCCGCCATGCTCGCCATCGTGACGTCGACATACACCGCGGCCGGCGTGATCGCGCCCTGGGCCATGGGCCGGATCGTCCACGATGCCGCGACGCCGCGGGCCGGCTACGAACATGGCTTCTTCATCCTGGGCGGCCTGCTGCTCGCCGGGGGGCTGATCGGCCTCCTCTTCATCAGGCCGGAACATGATCGCCAGCGCCTCTCCGCCCGCGCGGTTTCCGTGCCCGTCTCCGCCGCCGCCGATTAGGCGCGACCTCGCGCCTCGACCCGATCGAGGAAGTCGCGCAGCAGGCCGGCACACCTGGCGTCATGGGAAAAAGGCAACCCGTGCCGCGCATGGCCAATGACGTTCAACTCGGCATCCGGCAGTCGATCGAACAGCTCGACCATCAGGGACACCGGGATGAACGGGCTCCGGTCAGGATGCAGGAGCAGCGTCGGGCAAGCGATCTCGCCCAAGCGGGCCGACAGGTCGGTAGCGGCCAGCAGCCCAAGCGCACCGAGTATCGACTCAGGCCGCCACTTTTCCTGCTCGGACGCAAACCGGGCAAGCTTTGCCGGATCGACGGCACCGTCATGGAACCGGTCGCGCAGGAAGGCATCGGACCAGGCTTTCACGCCGCCCTCGGCAAGCTGCCGCCGCCACGCCTCGACGCGTTGGATCGATGCGCCGACATGCGCGCCATTGCTGATCGTCAGGGACGCTATTCTTTCGGGGCGTGCCAAAGCGGCCGCGAGCGCCACGGTGCCGCCGATCGATTCCCCAACCAGATGGAAGCGATCCGTTCCGGCAGCGTCGGCTACCCGAAAGATATCCTCGACCAGAAGGTCGAGAGACCAGTCGAAATGCGCTTCGGGGTCATGCGACCGGCCATAACCACGCATCTCGAAACAAATCAGCCGATAGGCATCGCACAGGGCGGGCTCCCAGCCCCTCCACAAGGCAGCGCTGGCCCCGATGCCGTGATGGAAGAGCACCGAAGGTACGCGACCGGCCGGAAGGCCGTCCCGGCCGGCGACGTCGTAGAACAACCGGCCGGAAGTTGCAGGGGCGAACGGCACGAACGATCGCTCAGTCGGCCCTGATGCCCGCGGACTGAATCACATCCTGCCATTTCTTGCGATCGGCCAGCACCGTGTCCTTCAGCTGCTGGGGCGAGCTGATCAGCGTGTCCATGCCGCTTTCGACGAAGCGCTTCTGGACGTCCGGCTTGGCGACGGCGGCACGCAAGGCCCTGTTCCAGGTGTCCACCAGGTCTGCCGGCAGAGCCTTGGGACCATAGATGCCGAACCAGTTCACGACCTCGAACCCCGGCAGGAACTGCGAGATCACGGGAACCTTCGGGAACAGGGGCGAGGGCCGCGGCGAGCCGAAGGCGATCGGGATCAGGCCGCCGCCGCTGATCTGTCCCAGGAACTCCGGCATGTTGCCGAACATCATGTCGCAATTGCCCGCGATCATGTCCTGGATCGCAGGCGCACCGCCGCGATAGGGCACATGTACCATGTTCACGCCCGCCATCTTCTTGAAGAGCTCGGCGGCAAGATGCTGCGATGTGCCATTGCCCGACGAGGCGTAGGTCAGCTTGCCCGGGTTTGCCTTGGCATAGGCGATCAGCTCCGGGATCGTCCGGAAGGGCGCATGCTTGCCGGCGACCAGCATGTTGTAGACGCCGGCCACGTTGGCGATGGGCGTCATGTCGGTGTCGACGTTGACCGGCAGCTTCTGGCCCGGCATCACCGGCGAAACGCACATCGACGCCATGGACACGAGCCCGACCGTCCTTCCGTCGGGAGCGGCCGTCGCGAGCGCCTCGTTGGCGATGAAGCCGCTCGCACCGCTCTTGGTCTCGACGATGACGTTGTGTCCGATCTCGGATTTCAGGGCATCGGCAAGGATGCGGCACAACAGATCGGCGGTACCACCCGGCGGGAAGCCGCAGAGAATACGGGCATCGCCGGAAATCTTCTGAGCCGACGCCGGCCCAGCGGCCAGCGCACCGAGCGCGGCGGCTGCGCCCGCGCCCACGAAGGTTCTACGTTGCATTTGTTCTTCCTCCCTAACGGGAGAAAGTCTAGCGGATCATTTCACGGACGAGAATGCCGTCGGCGACAGGAACTGGTTCGAGACGTTGGCGACGATGGCGCCGCTCTTTTCCGTTTCCGCCCGCTTCGCGAGCCACTCCGGATCGGCGGCAAAAGCGTTCCACTTCTTCTCGCGGTCGGCCAGCGAGTCCCACGCCAGCAGATAGTAGAGTTCCTGGTTCGACTCGCCGACCAGCGTCGTCCAGAAGCCGGCCTGCTTGATCCCGTGCTTGTCCCAAAGCTTGAGCGTGATGTTGGCGAACCGATCGAGCAAGGCGGGCAGACGGCCCGGGACGCATTTGTAGACACGCAATTCGTAGATCATTTCTCTCTCCCCTTTCTAGAAATCGCCCTGGAAGCGCGGCACGAAGCCGTCGCCGGCGGCATCGACATGACAGGTGAACGGCGCGCCGAAATGACAGGGCATCAGTCGCGCACCGCTGCCGGCGCAATGCTCCAGCGCCTCGCGCCGGCTCCTGCGGGCACCGGCGGCGCCGGCACAGGCGAAGCTGTTCCATTCCGGATGATAGACCTGCAATGCGTGATGCAGGATGTCGCCGCAGAACAGCGCCTTCTCGCCCCGCGATTCGAACTTGATGGCGATGGTGCCCGGCGTGTGGCCCGGCGCGGGATCGATGCGCAGGTTCTCGTCGAGTTGGGCGGCCCCCTCGATCATGTCGGCGAGCCCCGCCTCGACGACCGGCAGCACGGAGTCGCGGAACGAGCCCCCGTTCGCCGGGCCCGTCGCGGGATCGCTGTCCAGCTTCAGGTAATAATCGTAGTCGGTGCGGCTGAACACGTACTTCGCATTCGGGAAGGTGGGCACCCAGCGCCCGTTGTCGAGGCGCGTGTTCCAGCCGACATGATCGACATGGAGATGCGTGCACATCACCATGTCTATCTCGTGTGGCTCGACGCCGGCGGCCTTCAAGCGATCGAGATACTTTGTCTCCATCAGATGCCACTTGGGTCGCTGCGGACGCGGCTTGTGGTTGCCGACGCAGGTGTCGATCAGGATGGTCCGGCCACCGATCTTCAGCAGCCAGCTATGAATGCTGAGTTTCAGGAACGATGTTGCTTCGTCGTAATGGGCAGGGACCAGCCACTCGCGATGACGATCGACTACGGCCGGGTCCCAGTCGGGAAAGAAGGCTTTCGCGTCGAAGTTCGGTTCATAGCTCTCCTCGATGCGCACGGCTGTGCCGGCACCAAGCCTGACTTCGACCATTTGTCCCTCCCGTCCAGGGAGGGAGACTAGCGTCGGGAGTGCAGGAGGGGAAAGAGGTGAAGCAGCTCAAAAGGGAAGGCGCGCCGCATCCACGCGCTCGGTGTGACGGTGCGTAAGCATCGCCACCAGCGCGCCGGCGATCGGCGCTCCACAGAGCAATGCCACGAAACTTATGCCGATCCTCCAGGCGTCGAAGAACCCCGGGATGAGGTGCCCCACGATGCCAGCCGCCACGAAGAAGAGGACAGCGAAACCGACGCCGCTGACGGCGCCGCCGAGTGCGACGAGCGTCATGGATGCCGTAAGCGAGCGACCGATCAGGTAGCTGATCCCCAATGATCCGGCCGCAGCCACGATCGCCATCGCTGTTTCCATCACGCCCCTCCAATACGCTCTCGACTTGCGAGACATCAGAGCCGACACTGCGCTTCCAACCGCAGCTTTTAACATCAACCTTACCTCGAGAACCGACCAAAAGCGCATGTCTCGTCTTTCGGCCCCCTGGCTTTCCGCCGTCGAACTCTCGAAATTGTACGCGAGAGGCGAGGTTTCACCGGTAGAAGTCGTCGATACGATGCTGAAACGTGCATCGGCGCTGCAACCTCACCTCAATGCCTTGGTGCTGGTGGACGAAGAAGGAGCGCGCGCCGCCGCGAAGGCTTCGGAAGGCCGCTGGAAGACCGGGACGCAATTGTCGCCCTTCGACGGGATCCCGACCACCATCAAGGACACCACGAACGTCAAGGGCTGGCCGACCCGCTTCGGGTCCCATGCCGTCGACGATACAGCCTGCCCCGAGAACGCTCCGGTCGTCGACAGCTTCCAGGCGGCCGGCATCGTTCTGCTCGGCAAGAGCGCGACCCCTGAATTCGGCTGGAAAGCGCTGACGGATTCACCGCTGCAGGGAACGACGCGCAATCCATGGGACATGGCCCGCTCCCCCGGCGGCTCGTCGGGTGGCGCGGCGGCACTGACGGCCGCGGGCATCAACCCGTTCAACCACGGCAACGACGGCGGCGGCTCGATCCGCATCCCGGCCGCGCATACGGGTCTCGTCGGCCTGAAGCCCTCCTTCGGTCGAATCCCGCAATTTCCTGCCGACGGCCCGTTCGCGGACGTCATCAGCCAAGGGGTGCTGTCCCGGACGGTCCTCGACACGGCAATGGCCCTCACGCTCACCGCCCGGCCGGATGCGCGCGACTGGCGGTCGCTGCCGTCCGAACACCGCGACTACACGATCGGCCTCGAGGAGGGCGTGCGCGGCTGGAAGATCGGCCTCAGCCTGGATTTCGGACACGTGACAGCCGATCCGGAAGTCCGCGACCTAGTCACCGATGCCGCACGCCGGTTCGAGGAGCTTGGCGCCCACGTGGAGGATGTCGGCCCCCTGATCGATCCTCTCCAGCTCCATTTCGAGCCGCTCTGGATCGGAAGCTTCGCGGTGCGCCTCAGGCAGATCCCGACGCAGCTCCACGGCAAGCTCGATCCGGGTTTCCGGGCCGCGGCAGAGAAAGGCTTGTCGATCACCCTTGCCGACTACGCCAAGGCCTTCGAAGCCAAGAGCCGCCTCGCGCGCAACCTGGCGCTCTGGCATCGCAAATACGATCTCCTGCTCGCACCGGTCACGCCGACGGCCGCCCCGCCGGTCGATACTCTCTATAACTCCGATGCGTTCCCGCGTTGGACGAAAGGCGCGCCCTACACCCTGCCCTGCAACCTGACAGGCCAGCCGGCCGCCTCCATGCCGGCTGGATTGACCAGATCCGGTCTGCCCGTCGGTCTGCAGCTGATTGGTCCGCCGCGCGCGGACCATCTCGTGCTGCGCGCCATGCGGGCTTACGAGAGCGCGCTCGGATGGGCGTGGCCGAACGCCCGCCTGATCGAGAATCTGCAGAACCTGTAAGCGTCAGGCAGTCCGCGAAAGGTCGGCCGGCCCCGGACGGACCACGCGCAGCGCGATCACCAGAACGCGATAACCGAGGAAGCCGGCACAAAGCGCGCTGCCGGCGGCGATGTAGGCCGGGTCGAGATAGACCTGGCCGAACATCGACGACAGAAAGTCGATGGCGCTCAATCCGACCAGCACGACGGCCGCGAGAACCCCGTCGATGGTCGGCGGCAAGGCGATGCGTCCCGACATCTTGTCGGCTTGCATCTGCAGGCGCCAGCCGCGGATACGGCCGATGAAGGAGCCGCCGACGAAACAGAAGATCCAAAGGACATCTTTGGTCACGCTGGTTTCGATGACGCTGGCCAGCAGCATCAAGGCCGCCATCACCGCAAACCCTCCGGGTAACGCGACGCGTCCAAGCGTCGTCGTCCCTCCGCGCGCCTGCAGGGCAATCGTCCACAGGCAAAGGCCAGCGAACAGAAGCGTCAAGCCGTTCGACAAGCTGAGAGGCGAGATCATGAGCGAGAGGAAACGCTACAGCGCCGCGCTAGTAAAGCGCTGAGGTTGCACTCTTAATGACGGGAGAGCCTGTAGCCGCGAGACCAAACGACGCAACGCAACGAAAACGCCCGGCCACGAGGGCCGGGCGCAGTTCGTGCGCAATGATGGGAGACTCAGGCGTCGGGCTTCACACCCGCTGTCGTGATGACCTTCTCCCACTTGTCGATTTCCTGCTGCAGGAACTTGCCCGTATCTGCCGGCGTCGCGCCGACGGGAATAACCGCCTGCTCGGCCAGACGCTTCCGCAGCGCCTCGTCCTTCACCGCCTTCGACACTTCTCCCGCTACCTTCTCGACGATGTCCTTCGGCGTACCGGCCGGGGCCAGGAACATCACCCAGGTGGAGGACTCGATGAGCGGGCCGCCCGATTCCACGATCGTCGGCACTTCCTCGACGCCCGGGACGCGATCCTTGGAGAGCATGGCCAGCGCGCGGATCTTGCCGGCGCGAACCTGGGGCATCACGCCGATCGGCGCATCGATCAGCATCTGGATATTGCCCGACGCGAGGTCGGCGAGCGCCGGCGCCGTGCCCTTGTAGGGAACGTGCACCATGTCCGTACCCGTCACCTGCTTCATGAGCTCGCTGGTCAGGTGCGCGGCGGCGCCGACACCGGAAGAACCGAACGAGATCTTGCCCGGGTTCTTCTTGGCATACTCGATCAGCTCCTTGACGTTCTTGACCGGCAGGCCGTTCGTGACGGTGATGATGAGCGGCGCCACGCCGACCAGCGAGACCGGCTCGAAACCCTTCACCGGATCGAACTTGAGCTTGCCCGCATAGAGCGTCTTGTTCGCCGCGTGGGCGGCGATGACCGTCAGGAAAGTGTAGCCGTCCGGCGGGCTTGTCGCGACGATCTCGGCGCCGATCAGGGAGTTGGCACCGGGCTTGTTGTCGACGACGAAGGTCTGGCCGACGTTCATCTTCTCCAGCGTGAGCCGGGTCGTGACGTCGGTCAGGCCGCCCGCGGTGTAGGGCACGACCCAGCGGATCGGCTTGGTCGGCCAGGCCTGCGCCCGCACGGCGCCCGGCATCAGCGTGGCGGCGGCTGTCGCTGCCAGCGCCGTACGGCGATTCATCTTGATCATTATCCGTCTCCTCTCGCTTTCCCTGTCCGTTCTTCTTTATCGCCTCAATCGAGGTCGAGCCCGTTCATGCCCGCGTTCTTGCGGGCCTTCTTCGCCAGTTCGAGGAGGACCTTGCCGGCCTGTCGCGGATCCATGATCTGTTCGGACTCAGGCCCTTTGTGCCACCCTTCGGCGACCGCGAAGATGCCGTTGCCCGCCTGGAACACGCGACCCGTGACCTCGCGGCTTTCCTCGCTGACCAGCCACGTGGCGACGGGTGCGATCCATTTCGGGTCGCGGCGCTTCTTGTCCTCCTCGGAGTATTCGCGGAGATCCTCGGTCATGCGGGTGAAGGCCGACGGCGAGATCGAGTTCACGGTGATGCCGTAGCGCGCCAGCTCGCGGGCCGCGATGACCGTGAAGGAAGCGATGCCCGCCTTGGCCGCCCCGTAGTTGGTCTGCCCGATGTTGCCGTAGATGCCCGACACGGAGGTCGTCGTGACGATGCGGGCGTCCACCGGTCCGCCCTTCTCCTTGGCCAGATCGCGCCAGTAGGCGGCCGCGTGGCGCGCCGGCGCGAAGGTGCCCTTGAGATGGACCTTGATGACGGCATCCCACTCGTCCTCGCTCATGTTCACGAGCATCCGGTCGCGCAGGATGCCGGCATTGAGGACAATCGCATCGAGCTTGCCGAACGCCGAGACCGCCTGGTCGATCATCCGCTTGGCGCCGGTCCAGTCGGAGACGTCGTCGCCATTTGCGACCGCCTCGCCGCCCATGGCCTTGATCTCGTCGACGACCTGCTGGGCCGGCCCCACGTCGTTGCCCTTGCCGGCACGGTCGCCGCCCAGATCGTTCACCACGACCTTGGCGCCATGCTCTGCGAGCATGAGGCAATGTTCGCGGCCCACGCCGCGCGCTCCACCGGTCACGATGGCGACCCGGCCCTCACACAATCTTGCCATTGCTCCCTCCCGTTTCTGGAATGCCTGGAGCCGGTTTCCTGCGCTAGTCTGGCACCCCACGCAAGGAGGAACGCCATGGACACGCTGCCGCTCGTCACCCCCGAACAGGTCGGGCTTTCCGCAGCGCGGCTCGACCGCGTGAGGGGCTGGATGCGCGGCTGGGTCGACACCGGAAAACTTCCCGGCATGACGGTCTGCGTGATGCGGCGCGGCGAGCTGGCCTTCGCCGAGGTCTATGGCAAGGCCGATGTCGCACGCGACAAGCCGATGCGGCCCGACACGATCTTCCGCATCTACTCGATGACCAAGCCGCTGACCTCGGTCGCGATCATGATGCTGTACGAGGAAGGCCGTTTCCAGCTCGACGACCCGATCTCGAAATGGATACCCGCGTTCGCCAATCCGCGCGTCATGACCGGCGGCAGCCGCGGCAAGATCGAAACCGCCCCGGCGGAGCGCGAGATCAATTTCCGCGACCTGCTGACCCACACATCGGGGCTCACCTATGGATTCATGGAGAGCAACCCCGTCGATGCTGCCTACCGCGCAAAGGACGGAGTCGACTTCCAGACCGCCGACACCAGCCTGAAGCAGGTCGTGGAGAGGCTGGCCCAGCTCCCCTTGATCGCGCAGCCGGGCAAGGCGTGGAACTACTCGGTTTCGACGGACGTCCTGGGCTATCTCGTCGAGGTCATCTCGGGCCAGCCCTTCGAGAAATACCTCAAGGAGAAGGTCATCGATCCGCTGGGCATGATCGATACCGACTTCCACGTGCCTCAGGAAAAGCACGACCGTCTGGCCGCCAACTACGGCGCGGGTGCCAACGGCAGTCTCTCGCTGATCGACGATCCGGCGAAGAGCCGCTACCTCGCGCCGCGCAAGGTCAATTCGGGCGGCGGCGGCCTCGTCTCGACGGCGGCCGACTACCTGCGCTTCTGCAAATTCATGCTGAACAAGGGCGAACTGGACGGCGTCCGGCTGCTCGGCCGCAAGACCGTGGAGCTGATGGCGGCCAACCACCTGGATGGCGACATGGCCGACATGGGCACGCCCCGATTCTCGGAATCCACCTATACCGGCATCGGCTTCGGCCTCGGCTTCTCGGTGATGATCGACCCGGCCAAGGCGATGATCGTCGGCACGCCCGGCGAGTACGCCTGGGGAGGCGCCGCCTCGACGGCCTTCTGGATCGACCCGGCCGAGGACATGGCGGTCGTGCTGCTGACCCAGCTCATGCCCTCCTCGACCTATCCGATCCGCCGCGAACTTCGCGTCCTCACTTACCAGGCGATCGTCGGCTGAAGGAGACGAGCATGCGCAATACCCCTCCGATCTCCGTCCGCAAGCTCCATCCCCTGTTCGGTGCCGAGATCACCGGCATCGACATCACGCGCCCGTTGACGGCCCGCGAGTTCGGGCCGATCCGCGCCGCTTTCGAGGAGCATTCGGTCCTGGTCTTTCGCGACCAACCGATGGACGACGAGAAACAGATCCAGTTCAGCGAGAATTTCGGTCCGCTGGAGGACACTCTCTCGGCCAACCCGGCAGCCGGCACCAAGTTCGCGCGGCAATCCAACCTGGATATAAATACGGGCGAGCCGATCCCGCCGGACGACATCCGCATGATCTACCAGAAGGCCAATTACTTCTGGCACTCGGATTCGTCGTTCAAGCGCACGCCGTCGCTCTGCTCCATTCTCGCGACACGCATCTGTCCGCCGGAAGGCGGCAATACGGAGTTCTGTTCGATGCGCGCGGCGTGGAACGCCCTGCCTCCGGCCCTCCAGGCGACGATCGGCCCGATGATCGCCGAGCATGCCCTCGTCTATTCCCGCAATCGCGTGCAGCCGGGCATCCTGAGCGCCAAGACGCTGGCCGAGTACCCGCCGGTCAAGCAGCGCCTGTATCGGGACAATCCGATCAACGGCCGCCGCGCGCTTTATATCGGCGCCCATTGCGGCAGCATCGAAGGCTTTCCCAAAGCGACGAGCGACGCCCTTCTCTACGAACTCACCTATCGCGCCACGCAGCCCGAATTCACTTTCTCGCATGCCTGGCGCGAGGGGGATGTCGTGGTCTGGGACAATCGCGCCGTCCTGCATCGCGCGACCTACTACGACGCGACGAAGCACAAGCGACTGATGCAGCGCACTACCGTCGGCGGCGACGGCCCGACCGTTCCCAACCAGTAATGACCCAGCCATCATCGGCTCCCCCGCCCGCCGACGGCATGCCGGCGGGACCACGACGGCTTGCGGCCGTCGCGACGATCACCATCGGTCTGGCGATGGCGGTGCTGTCGAATTCGATGACCAATCTCGCCCTGCCCTACATCGCAAACGATCTCGGCATCACGGCGGAAAGCTCGATCTGGATCGTCAATGCGTACCAGATCGCGCTGATGGTGATGCTGCTGCCGATCGCGGCGCTGGGCGACATCGTCGGATACCGCACCGTCTATCGGTGGGGTCTCGTCGTCTTCTCCGTCGCGTCGATCGGCTGCGTGTTCGCACCGTCGCTCTCCTGGCTGATCGCCGCCCGCACGGTGCAGGGGCTGGGCGGCGCGGCCATCATGGCGATCCAGCCTGCCCTCGTGCGCTCGATCTACCCGCGTGCCGCCCTCGGTCGAGGCCTGGGGTTCAATACGACCGTCGTCGCCACGTCTCTGGCGGCGGGGCCCAGCCTCGGCGCCGCGCTGTTGGCGATCACGAGCTGGCCGATCCTGTTCGCCGTCTACGTGCCGCTTGGTCTTCTCGCCTTTGCCCTGTCCGGCCGCTTCCTGCCCGTCACGACGCACGAGCAGCGCCCTTTCGACTGGCCGTCAGCTGCCCTGTCGGGCGCTACCTTCGGTCTCCTGATCTTCGGCATCGACGGCGCCGGTCATGGCCACGCCGTGCCTGTCATCGCAGCGGAACTCACGGCCGCAGCGCTTCTTGGCACCCTGTTCGTCCGCCGCCAGCGTCGCCTCGCCCATCCGATGATGCCGGTCGACATGTTTGCGCGACCGATCTTCTCGCTCTCCATCGCTGCATCGACCTGCACTTTCACCGCACAAGGGCTCGCGTTCGTGAGCCTTCCCTTCTTCTTCCACACCGTGCTGGGACGCGACGCTGCCGCCACCGGCTTGCTGCTCACCGCGTGGCCACTGGCTCTGGCAGGCGTCGCGCCTATCGCAGGACGCCTTGCCGACCGGCACCACGCCGGCTTCCTGGGCACGATCGGTCTCAGCTCGATGGCGGGCGGCATGATCCTGCTCGCCTTGCTGCCCTCCGAGCCGTCGGCCGCGAACATTGTCTGGCGGCTCGTACTATGCGGCCTGGGCTTCGGCATCTTCGCTGCCCCCAACAACCGCCTGATGATGAATGCCGTGCCGCGCGACCGAAGCGGCAGCGCGGGCGGCATCATCGCCTCCGCGCGAACGCTCGGCCAGACGATGGGGGCGGCTCTCGTCGCGCTGGTGTTCGGCCTGTTCGACTTTTCCAGCGGCGGCGCGGCCTCCGCGTCGCTCGCGGCCCTGTGGCTGGGAGCCGGCTTTGCCCTTCTGGCTCTCGTGCTGAGCAGCCTCCGCCTCCGGCACTGACCGGACGCCCTTTGACCGGCCTCAGGCCGGGGTGTGCATCTCGCGGAACAAGGAGGGCGCCATGCCGAAGCGGCGCTCGAAGGCCTGGCCCAGGCGAGCCGAGGAGCGCAGACCGACCCGGGCGGCGATGGATTTCAGCGGCAGTCCCTTGCCCAACAGTGCGCGCGCCGCGTCGAGGCGGAGATCCTCGACGAAATGCGCCGGTGTCTTGCCGGTGGCCTCGGTGAACTTGCGGTAGAAGCTGCGCTCGGAGAGACCCGCACGCGAGGCCAGCGCCGGCACGTCGAGCTTCCCGTCGAGATGCGCCTGCATCCAGTCGATCAGCGTGGCAAAGCGGGCATCGGCATGCGTCTGGGCCTGAAGGAGCGGGCTGAACTGCGACTGATAGCCTGGCCTTCTTGCGTACAGCACGAAATGGCGCGCGATGAGGTTGGCCGTCGCCGCCCCAAGGTCCGCCTCGACCATGGCGAGCGCCATGTCGATCCCGGTCGTCACGCCCGCCGAGGTCCACACCTTTCCGTCCACGACATAAAGTGCATCTGCGTCCACGGTGAGCGTCGGAAATTGGTCTGCCAAACGGGCACAACTTGCCCAGTGAGTCGCGATACGCCGCCCGTCGAGCAACCCGGCTGCAGCGAGCACGAAGGCGCCGGTACAGACCGAGCCGAACCGCTTCGCGCGCGGCGCAACCCGCCGCAGCCAGGTCCGCAGATCGTCCCTCGCCGTTGCCGCGCGAAGTCCCCGCGAGCCGCCTGCCACGAGCAGCGTATCGGCGCCACCACCGATGGCGTCGGTCATCACCGCAACCCCGCAATTCGACACGACGGCGCCCCCGTCCGGCGAGACGATTCTGACGTCGTAGACGGGCGGCTGCCGGCCCTCGTTAGCGGCGCCGAAGACGGCGGCAGGGCCGGTCACGTCAAGAAGCTGGCACCCTTCGTAGGCCAGGATGACGATCCTGTGGGGTCTCACCATTGGCAGAAATTAGCTATGATTTGACATCTCTGCCATGCCCATCTGCACTACTCTCGATCTCCATCCTTGGGAGGCTTCATGACGGACACGATCCAGATCGGCATTCTTCTGTTCCCGGACGTCACGCAACTCGACGCCACCGGGCCGGCACAGGTCCTGAGCCGGGTGCCGGGCGCCAAGATGCACATGATCTGGAAGACGCGCGATCCTGTGCAGACGGATGCCGGCTTCTCGATCCTTCCGACCACGAGTTTCGCCGACTGCCCGCAGCTCGACGTGATCTGCGTTCCGGGCGGCGGCGGACAGATCGCGCTGATGACCGACGACGAAACGCTCGACTTCCTGCGCCGGCAGGCTGCGGGGGCGCGCTATGTCACGTCCGTCTGCACAGGCTCTTTGGTGCTGGGGGCGGCAGGCCTGCTCAAAGGCTATCGCTCGGCCTGCCACTGGACGTCGCGCGAATATCTTGCTGCTTTCGGCGCGATTCCCGTTACGGAGCGCGTGGTGCGTGACCGCAACAGGATTTCGGGCGGGGGCGTGACGGCCGGCATCGATTTCGGGTTGACGATGGCGGCAGAACTCGCGGGCGAGGACGTGGCCAAGACGATCCAGCTCGTGCTCGAATACGACCCGCAGCCACCGTTCGATTCCGGCACCCCCGAGAAGGCCGGCGCGGAGCGCGTGGCGCGTCTGAAGGAACGCATCCACCCGATGCTCGAAAAGCGCTCCGTCGCGAACCGGGCGGCCGCCGCAAAACTTGCCTGAGGGAGGTCTCGCGTCGGCCATCGGCGCGTGCGCGCCGCCAATATATGGGCCGGCAACGACTCGAGCCGCGCCGGACGAAGAGGATCCTCGACTCGGCCGGCGCGCCGAGCACGCGCTTTCCGGGCGCCCACCGGGCGATGTCATTTGGGCGGGCTCCGACGCGCGGAATCGCCTTTCGGGACAGCGCGGAAGCCAAGACGGTTTCGTGTCGCCTCCCCGGACTCTCTCCCGCAGTGTCAGCTGCGCGAGGGAAAGGCGTGGCGGTCTACGCCGCGCCGGCGGTGGCGCTTTCGATGACGAGGGCCTTGCCGGCCGCCATGTCGAACTTCAGGCGACGAACGTAGTCGAGGTCGCGGCCGGTGACGCGCACGAAGCGGCTGCCTTCGGGGTAGTCGATCGCGTGGATCGCGCCGACATCGTAGACCCCGGCCTGGCCCGGCTCGAGACGATACGTCTTCACCTTCTCGAGTTTGGCCTCTCCTTCGCCCTTGCCATCGTCGAGACGCTTGAACTCGCTCATGTCGGTGTACTTCACCGCCTGGCCGTAGACTGCCCAGGACACGCCATGGTCGTGCGGCGGGCTCTTGTGGGCCTTCGGATTGCAGTGCGCCAGCACGACAAAGCCGAGATCCTTGTCCTCGTAGAGCTTGCGGGTCCCGATCGGCGCAGCGGGGCCGACCGCCTCGTCGACGAACGACGGGTTGGCCAGCAGCTTCTCGAGAAGACCGCGCACTTTCTCGCGGCCCTCGGGACCGTTGTTGGCACGTAGCGCGGCCTGCGCGTCGCTGACAAAGGTATCGAGCGTATAGGTCATGATGCTGCCTCTTGGTGGCGTCCGGGCCGGTGGCGGAGGGGACCTGTCGACGACAGGCTCCCTCGCGCGGGTCCGATTGACAAGGGGGGTGCGGGTGGCTTAGCGCCCGCCGAAGACGCGGCGGGCGATGACCATGCGGTGGACTTCCGAGGGGCCTTCGTAGACGCGCATCGTCCGCACCTTCTGGGCCATCATGGAAATCGGCAGTTCCTGCGTGACGCCCATGGCACCGAAAGCCTGCTGGGCGTGGTCGAGGACCTCGCTTGCCATCTCGGTCGCGAACACCTTGATCATCGAGGCTTCCATGCGCACGTCGCGACCCTCGTCCTGCTTCACGGCCGCATCCATGACCATCAGCCGGCAGGCATGCAGCTTGGTTGCGGCATCGGCCACCCACCACTGGACGGCCTGCCGGTCGGCCAGCTTCTGGCCGAACGTGACGCGCTGCTGGGCATGCTCGACCAGCATGTCGAGCGCACGCTGCGCCATGCCGATGCACCATGCCCCCATCTGGAGGCGGCGCACCGTGAGACGAAGCTGCATCGGCGCGAAGCCGGCACCGATGCGGCCGAGCACCTGCGTTTCCGGCACCCGGCAATCCTCGAACACGACCTCGTACGTGCGCTGGCCGGCCAGCATGGGAATCGCCCGCGCGACAACGAGGCCGGGTGTGCCCTTGTCGACCAGGAAGGCCGTGATGCCGCCACGGGCACCGAGATTGGTGTCGGTCACGGCCATCACGATTGTGAAGTCCGCCTTCGCGATCCGGCTGATCCAGATCTTGCGGCCGTTGATGACCCAGTCGTTGCCGTCCTTGACCGCGCGGGTCTTCATGCCGGCAGGATCGCCGCCCGCACCGGGCTCGGAGATCGCAATGGCCGAGCTTGTCTCGCCGGCCGCGTAGGGCTCGAGATACTTCTTGCGCTGCTCGGGGCTGGCGGTGGCCAGCAGCATGTGCAGGTTGGGCGAGTCGGGCGGGAAGGTGAAGGGCACGCAGGTGTAGCCCAGCTCCTCGTTGACACCGACCAGCGCGACCGCGGGCAGGTTCGCGCCCCCCACTTCCTCCGGGACGTCGAGGGCCCACAACCCGAGATCCTTGCACTGCTTGAAGAGCGTCTGGTTCTCCTCGTCGGACAGGGCCGCCGGCTGGCCGGTCGCGAAGCGTTCGAGGACATTCTTCTCCAGAGGCATCAATTCGTTGCGCACGAACTTCTTCACGAGGTCGCGCAGCATCTGATGTTCTTCGTTGACCTGATACATACTCTATCCTCCCAAAACAGCGGACGGCATCATCCCGCCCGGCCGATACCCTTGTTCACGAATTCCAGCGTGTAGGCCTTGCCGACATCCAGGCCCGCCGGCAATACGCCGACGTCGACCATCGATGCATAGAAGCCCTGCCACCGCGCATCGCTCATGGCGCCAATACCGCCGGCCAGGGCATCGCCCGACAGGACGATGCCCCGTTCGTTCATGACGCGGATCGCATAGGCGATACGGTCGTCGGTCTGTTCCGGATTGGCTTTCTTGATCAGCGCATTGGCGGCCGCGATGGCCGGCCCGCCCTTCAGATACTGCGCCCAGCCCTCGAGCGTCGCATCGACGAAGCGCTGGATGAGGTCGCGCTTCTCGGCGGCGAGACGGCGCGAGATGGCGATGGTCGTCTGGTAGGCACTGAATCCGGCGTCGGCGATCAGCAGTACGGGCGGCGCCTGCCCGATCGCCTTCTCGATCGAATAGGGTTCTGACGTCAGGAACCCCTGCTGCACGACATTCCTGTCGACAAGATAAGGCGCCATGTTGAAGGTGTATGGCCGCAGCTGCGAATCGCTCAGCCCATATTTGCGCTTCAGGTAAGGCCAATAGGTCACCCGACCGCCGGATCCGATCAACAGCGTCCGTCCCTTGAGATCCTGGAAATCGCGGAAACCGGTGTCGGGATGGCCGATCAACACCTGCGGATCTTTCTGGAAGATCGAGGCGATGGTGAAGAATGGCGCTTGCTCGCGCACATAGGTGAAGGCCTCGAAGCTGTTCGACATGATCATGTCGACGCGGCCCGTCAGCAGGAGCTGGCCGATGTTGAGGCTGGGCCCGCCCTGGCGAATCTCGCATTCGATACCGGCGCGGGCATACAGACCCGCGGCGACAGCCTGGTAGAAGCCGCCATGCTCGGCCTGCGCCCGCCAGTCGGTGTGGAAGGTGAGCCTGTCGAGGCCTTGTGCCCGTGCGCGGCGTGCGACGGGTACGAGGCAGGCGCCGGCCACCAACCCGAGCGCGGCGCGGCGGTCGAGGCGCAGGACGGTCATGGGGCGAGACTATCGCCTCGCCGGTCGAAGGTCAGCGCGATGAACTCCCGCAGGGCCGTGCTCGACCAGGCCAGCGCCGCGACGGTCGGCAGCCATCCGTCCCACGGCGACTGGAGTTTCACCGCCGTCTGCCAATCCGAGGCGAACATCGAGAAATTGAGGCCGGCCCGTCGTGCCAGCGCGGCCGTGCGGGGCACATGGAAGGCCGACGTGACGATCGCCACCCGCTCCCGGCCGACCATCTCGCGGACGTTGCGGATGTTCTCGATCGTGTTGAGCGATTTTCCTTCGGAGACGATGGCGGAATCAGGCACGCCGAACGCGCGCAGCACGACGCGCATGGCCTCGGCCTCGCTGGTGGCCGGCTGCCCCTGTTGCTCCAGGAACGAGCCGCCGCTCACGATGATCCGGGGCGCGGCGCCGGCATGATAGAGCCGGGCGCCGAGCCACACGCGGTCCGCCACCTCCGTAAGGTCAGGCTCCATGCGTTCGGGTGGGGCTGCGGGCACGATCGAGCCGCCCAGGACGACGATGGCATCGTAGCAACAGGGCGGCGAGCCAACCGTAAGGGCACGCGCCCGGTCCTCGAGGGACCGAAGAAGGGCGTCCGTGACGGGCGGCAGCGAAAGCACGACGGTTTGCACGACGGCGAGCCCGAGAATAGTCGCCGCGGCTCGCTTCCATCGGACGAGCCTGAACACCACCCACGCCACGAGCGCCGCCCCAAGAGAGGCAGGGGGGAGGATGAGGCTCGCCGCAAACTTGAGGAGGATGTAGAGGGTCATGCCGGTCCGCGATGCAGTTGCATACTAGATCGGCTCAACTCCCGCCCGCCAAAGCAACAACGCCATGCCGCTGTGCGATGATCCACAGGACTCAAAAAAGAAGGGCGGGCCCGGCCTGCGCCGGGACCCGCCCGATCCTTCCTGAGGAAACGACTTAGATCGCTTCCTTGAGGTCCTTCGCGACGCGGAAGGCGACCTTCTTCGACGCCTTGATCTTGATCGCTTCGCCGGTCGCCGGGTTGCGGCCCATGCGCGCCGGACGATGACGGACCTGAAGGATGCCGAGGCCCGTGATACGGACCTTGCTGCCCTTCTTCAGGTGACGCACGACCAGCCCGACGAACTCGTCGAGCGCGCCCGTCGCGTCCTTCTTCGTCATGCCGGTCTTCTCGGCGAGCTCGGCCGCCACCTTCGAAAGGGGGACGGTCGGAACGGTGGTCGTCTTGGTAGCCATTTTTGAGGGGTCCCTTGCATTTTTGGTTTCGCCAACAGCCTTCCTGACGCCCCAGGGCAGCGTTGACGGCGCCAAGGTTATCCACGAATCGATCCCCCGCAAGGGCAGAATCCACGAAAAATGTCGATTCTTGGGGCTTTTTCGGCCATCTGAAGCGGTCATCCACAGACTGCAGAGAGCCTCCAGCGTGTCGAGTCCCGCCCTTATCCCGACTTTCAGCACAGCCGTGAACACCTGGCAGTGCGACGAGAACGACCATCTCAATGTCCAGTTCTACACGGAGTTCGGCCACGAGGCGTCCGCCCACCTGATGGGCCGCCTGGGCTTCGGCCCCCGTGCCCAGCGCGCGGCAGGAGCTGTCGTGATCGCGGAGGACGACCACGTTCGCTACCTGCGCGAGTTCCGGGTGGTCGAGCCGGTCGAGGTTCATTCGGCGCCCGTCGAGATCGGTGAAAGGCATCTGGTCGCGTACCATGAGGTACGCAATCCGGCAGGCGGGCATGTCGCTGCCACCATCCGGCGGCGCCTGTCCAGCAACCAACCCTGGCCGACGGAGGTTCGCGCACGTGCCGAAAAGGCGCTTGTCGAACTACCGGCGTCAGCCAGACCGCGCAGCGTCGGCAAGCTTTCCCTGCCGGACATCAAGCTCGACGAGGCACCGGGCATCGGCCTCATCGAGGTCGGCCGCACCCAGATCACGCCCGACGAATGCGACGAGACCGGCGTTTTCCTGCCGCGCCATCAGTTCGGCCGCTACTCCGACGGCGCACCTGTCCTCTGGAATCACCTGGGTTTCGACCGTGCCGCGATGCAGCAGCGCCAGGAAGGCTCGGTGGTGGTCGAGATGTTGAACCACTACCGCCGGCCGTTGCGGGCCGGCGACCTGGCCGTGGTGATGAGCGGGCTGGCCGCATTCAGCGACAAGATCCTGACCTTCACGCATTTCCTGTTCGAGGCGGAAAGCGGCACGCTTGCTGCTTGCGCAGAAGCGGTCGGCATGAAGTTCGACCAGAAAATCCGGAAGATCATGACTTTCTCCGAGGAAGACCGCGCCCGCCTCGCCGCACGGCAATTGAAACTCTGAGAGGCTGCATGGACGACAAGACGAAGACGGCCTACGGGATCGCCCGCGACCTGCAGGGCATCGCCTATGACGAGAAGCGCCTCGCCGAACTCGCCGCCGAAGTGGAGACCCTCAACGAGGCCGTCCGCAAGGCCGCGACGGAGAGGCTCTCGTTCGACGACGAGCCGGCGGCCTTCGCCAGCGTGATGGCCAAGGAAGGCAGATGACGCACGACGATCCCGCCCTGCGCGACCTCACCGACGTCGCGGACGCCATCGGCGCCGGGCGCCTCACGTCGGTCCAGGCGACCGAAGCGTGTCTCGCCCGCGTCGAGGCCTGGCAGCCCCGCACCAACGCCTTCCTGCGTGTCCAGCAGGAGAAAGCGCTGGCGCGGGCTCGCGCGATGGACCGGGAAATCGCCGCCGGCAGGCGGCGCAGCAAAGTTCATGGCGTGCCGATGGCGCACAAGGACATGTACTACCGCAAGGGCGAGCTCTCGACCGGCGGCAGCGCCATCCGACGCGAATGGACGGCGCCCGGCACGGCCACGGTGCTGAAAAAGCTGGACGAGGCCGGCGTCGTGGAACTGGGCTTCCTCAACATGGCGGAGTTCGCCGCCGGGCCGACCGGCCATAACGTCCACTACGGTCACTGCCGCAACCCCTGGGATGCCACGCGCGTGACCGGCGGTTCGTCGAGCGGCTCGGGGGCGGCCGTCGCAGCGCGCATGGTCCACGGGGCCCTGGGATCGGATACGGGCGGTTCGATCCGGCTCCCGGCAGCAGCTTGCGGCGTGGTCGGGATGAAGGCGACTTACGGCCGGGTCAGCCGCGCCGGCGCCCTCGCCCGCTCGTGGAGCCTCGACCATGTGGGGCCGCTGACACGCACCGTGCGCGACAACGCCCGCCTGCTGGCGGTGTTGGCCGGCCACGATCCCGACGACTCGACCACCAGCACGAAGCCGGTGCCGGACTACGAAGCCCTTTTGGAAGGAGGCGTCGCCGGCCTGCGTATCGGCCTCGCCCTGCCGACAGGAGGACTGGCACCGCTCGACGCAGGTATCGGGGCGGCGGTGCAGGCGGCTGCCGACACGCTCGGCCGCCTCGGCGCGCGCATAGTGCCCGTCGCCCTGCCGGACTTCACCGCGCTCTATCGCGCCGCCGAAGTGATGGTGAAGTGCGAGGCGGCGGCGATGCATCGCCCCTGGATGGAGAAGACACCGGAACTCTACGCCAACCAGGTTCGCACGCGCATGGAAGCGGGGTTCTTCATCCCGGCGACGCAGTATATCGACGCGTTGCGCCTGCGGGCCCATTTCGTGAAGGAGTTCCTCGCGACGACCCTGGATGGTGTCGACGCAGCGCTGCTGCCGGCCATCCCCTTTCCCCTGCCGACCATCGAGGAAACCGACACCGAAGCCAAAGGCGGTCCGGCAGTGCTGAAGATGGTGGCCGGATTCACCGGCCTGACCCGGCCCTTCAACACGCTCGGCGTTCCGGCCTTGTCCGTCCCCTGCGGCTTCGACGCGAACGGCGCACCGATCGGCCTGCAGATCGTGGGCCGGCCGTTCGACGAGGCGACGCTCTATCGGGCGGGCGATGCTTATCAGGGCACGACCGATTTCCACCGCCGCATTCCGACCTGAAACGACGAAACCCCGGCAGCCGCCGGGGTTTCGGATGCGGGCCGGTAACGTTGCCGGCCATCCCATCTTCCGTTGCGGTCACACCGCGAGATTGACCGTCACGCTCTTGCGCTGGGTGAAGCTGTCCAGCATGCCTTCGAGCGAGAATTCCCGGCCAAGGCCGCTCTGCTTGTAACCGCCATAGGACATGCCGGGTGTCTGCCCGCCGCCCTGGTTGACCTGCACCCAGCCCGACTCGATGGCATGGGCAGCGCGCAGTCCCTTGCCGATGTCGTGGGTCCAGACGTAGGCGGCCAAGCCGTAATGGCTGTCGTTGGCCATGCGGATCGCCTCGGCCTCGTCGCTCCAGCGGATCGCGACCAGCACCGGGCCGAAGATCTCCTCGCGAGCCAGCCGCCAGTCGTTCGAGCGGTCGGCGAAGACGGTCGGAACCGCAAAATAACCTTCCGACAGCGGACCGGACTTCGGCGGCAACCCGCCGAACACCAGCCTGGCGTCCGAACGCTTCAGGCCCTCGTCGACATACTTGCAGACCTTCGTGAACTGCTTGTTGTTGATGATGGTGCCGATGTCGGACGCCTCGTCGAGCGGGTCTCCGATCTTGAGCGCCGTCGCCTTCTTCTCAAGCTTCTTCAGGAAGCTGTCGAAGATGTCCTCGTGCAAGAACATCCGCGATCCGGCGGTGCAGCTCTGGCTCTGGCGTGTGAAACGCATCGCATTGATGATGCCGTCGACCGCCCAGTCCTCGTCAGCATCCGGGTAGACGATCGACGGGCTCTTGCCGCCGAGTTCCAGGGAGACCGGGACGATGCGTTCGGCCGCGGCGCGCATGACGATCTTGCCGACCTCGGTCGAACCGGTGAAGGAAAGCTTGCGGACCTTGGGATGGTTGGCCAGCGGGCCGCCACACTCTTCGCCGTACCCCGTGATGACGTTGAGTACGCCCGGCGGCACGAACTCCTGGCAGATATCGGCCATCATCAGGACGGCCATCGGCGCATCCTCGGCCGCCTTCATCACCAGCACGTTGCCCGCGCAAAGCGCCGGCGCGATCTTGAGGGCGCCCAGCATGACGGGGGCGTTCCACGGAATGATGGCACCGACGATGCCGATCGGCTCGCGGCGCGTATAGGAGAGGACATGCTCGCCCAGCGGCACCGTCTCGCCCTTCAGCTCCGAAGCCAGACCACCGAAATAACGGAAGATATCGGCCGCGAGCTTCGCCTCGCCCCGCGCCTGGGTGCGTAGCGCATTGCCGGTCTCGAGGGCGATCGTGCGGGCCATTTCCTCGGAGCGCGCCTCCATCGCCTCGGCGATCTTGAGCAGCATCTTGCCGCGCTCGCGCGGCACGACATTCTTCCAGGCGGGGAAAGCCTTGTCCGCCGCCGCGACCGCCGCCTCGACATCGGCAGCAGCGGCCCGCGGCACTTCGGCGACGGCAGTGCGCTTGCCGGGATTCTCGATGGTGATGCGCTGGCCGGACGCCGCGCCCACCCATTTGCCGTCGATCAGCATGCCCTTGGGCTGGTAGGTGCCGGAGGGCTGGGCCTGGCTCTTCATCTGGGGGGCGGTCGTCGACATGCGGGTCCTCCGGGTTGGCGAAAAACGGCGCGGAGTTTGGCCCGCATGAACCCGAGCCACAAGGGCGCGCTTTCGCTTTCAGCGCTTCTTCCTGCTGCGTCCAGCCGCTTTCTTGCTTTTCGCTCTCGCCGTCTCCTCGCCGTACTTCATGCCCTCCAGCTTCAACCCATCGGGATCGAGGAAGAAGACGGCGTAGTAATCGTCGTAATACTCGGAAGCCGGATCGACAATGCGGACACCCTGCCCTTCGAGATACGCCTGCAAAGCATCGACATCGCGGCGGCTGCGAAGCTGGAAGGCGTAGTGATGCAGGCCGACGTCGCCGATCCGATATTTCCTGCGGCCTTCGGCAGCCGCGATCCAGTAGCGCGTCCGGCCGTTCGTCCAGCCAATCGTCGTCCCGTAATCGTCCGAGACTTCGAACCCCAGGAAGCGGAAGAGGCCGTCGTAGAACTTGCGCGATCTGTCGTAGTCGCTGACGCGGATGGAAATGTGGTCGATGCCGACGACGCGGGAAGCAGAACGGGCCATGCGGACCTCCGGTTTTCCAGTGGTCACAACGGGACGAATATCGGAATGTTGCGCCGATGAACGGAGAGCATCGATGAAGGCAATCGCAAGCAGCATCCTCCTTGCCTGCAGCCTGCTGACCGCAGGGTCCGTGCAGGCGGGTACGCTGGACGATATTCGCAAGAACGGCGTGCTGCGGGGCGGCTTCCGCGAGGACGCGCCGCCCTTTGCCTACAAGGGCAGCGGCGGGAAGCCCTCCGGCTTCATGGTCGAACTGTGCGAGGCCGTTGCAAGCGATATCGCCCAACAGCTCAAGATGCCGGGGCTCAAGCTCGAGTTCGTGCCGGTCACGACCGAGAACCGCCTCGACATGATCAAGCAGGGCAAGATCGACCTGCTTTGCGACTCCCTTACCGAAACGCTCGACCGGAGAGCGGTCGTCGATTTCTCGATCACCACCTTCGTCGACGGCACCAGCTTTGCCATCCGCAACGACGGACCGCAGGACATCCAGAAGCTGGCGGGCAAGAAAGTCGGCGTCGTGGCCGGCACGCTGACCGAGGAAGAACTGAAAAAGGGACTGGCGTCGGTCCACGTCAACGCCGAGATCGTGCCGTTCACCGATTTCGAGGTCGCGCTGACTGCCCTGGAGAAAGGCGAAATCTCAGCCTACTTCGCCGGTGGCGCTGTCCTCACGGCGCTCATAAAGGACAACAAGCATGCCTCCCGGATCATGCTGGCGAACACGTATCTGAGCGTCGAGCCGTTCGCTCTCGCCCTGAAGCGCGGCGAGAGCGACTTCCGGCTGGCCGTCGACGGTGCATTGAGCCGTATCTACCGGTCGGGCAAGATCGCGACGATTTTCTCGAACGTCTTCGGCAAGAACGCGCGTCCGACGCCGCAACTCCAGACGCTGTACATCATCGCGACCTTGCCCCAGTAGCGACCGCACCCCATCTCGTCGCGATGTCACGCCCTTTCCGCCTTTCCGTCCTCGACCAGTCGATCGCGGTCGAGGGCCGCCCGGACGGTCAGTCGATCCGCAATACCGTCGCGCTGGCCGAGCATTGCGAGGCGCTGGGCTACGAGCGGTTCTGGGTGTCGGAACATCATAACCATCCGACCATCGTGGGCACTGCGCCCGAGATCGTCATGGCGGCGATCGCAGCCCGCACGGAGCGCATCCGGATCGGCAGCGCCGGCATCATGCTGCCGCACTATTCCCCCTTCAAGGTGGCCGAGGTCTTCCGTGTCCTCGACGCCCTGGCACCCGGCCGGATCGATCTCGGCCTGGGGCGCGCGCCGGGTTCGGACGGACGCACTGCCTTCGCGCTCAATCCGGCGGCCAACGAGCGTCCGGAGCATTTTCCTGCCGACGTGCGCGACCTGATCGCCTGGGTGCATAACGAGCCGCTGATCGATCGGCATCCCTTCGGGTCGGTGAAGGCTTTCCCGCAGGGCGACACGGCCCCCGAAGTCTGGATCCTCGGCAGCTCCGACTACGGCGCCCAGGTCGCCGCGCTGTTCGGCCTGCCCTACTGCTATGCCTGGTTCTTCAGCGACGGAGCCGGCGGCGAGCGCGCGATCGCGCTCTACAAGCAAAACTACCGGCCGAGCGCCCGGCACCCCGAACCGCGCTGTGGCCTCTGCGTCTGGGCACTTGCCGCGCCGACGATGGAGGAAGCGCAGTACCATTTCACCTCGCGCGCCCTTTCCAGGATCAATCGCGACAAGAACATACTCGGGCCCTTGCTGCCACCGGACGAAGCGGCCAAGGCTTCCCTTGCTCCCCATGAGGAGGCCCGGATGGCTCAGTTCCGCAAGGACTCCTTCGTCGGCACCGGGCCGGAAGTCGCCGCCCGGATCACCGAACTCAAGGATCGGGTCGGGGTCGACGAGATGGCGGTCGTCACCTGGACCCATGACGAGCAAGTGCGCCGCCGCAGCTACACGCTTCTCGCCCAAGCCTACGGCTTTGCCCCCTAGCGAGCCACCACGCATCCCTTGCGATTTGAAGCTCCAGATCGCCTCCGACCGCCGAGGCCTGTCCGGCTCATCTCGTCTGTAGCAACCTGATTTCCAATCCAGCGTTTGAAGCCCGACGGAAGTCCATGGGAGGGCTTGGATGCAGGATTCTATCGGACGTTCGGCGCGACCGGTGCTTGCAGGCGTATTGGTCTCTTTCCTGTTCATCGCCGTGGCTCACGCGCAGGTCGACCCTCCTGGCCGAGTCGGACGTCTTGCCTTCGTGGACGGTACCGTCTCCTTCCACGACGACGACCAAAGCGGCTGGAGCAAGGCCGTCGTGAACACACCCCTCACGACCGGCGATGCGATCTGGACGGAACCGGGCGCCCGAAGCGAAATTTCCCTCGCCGGGACGCGTATCCGGATGGAAAGCGCGACCGAGCTCGACATGCTGCAGATCGACGATCAGCAGGTTCGACTGCAGCTCGCGCAGGGCCGGATCGACGTGAAGACGGTTTCGATGGACACGTCCCGGCCGTACCAGATCGTCACGCCGCGCGGCATCGTGACCCTGCAGCAGCAGGGAGACTACTACATCGAGGCCGGCACGACCCAGGATCCCACTCGCCTCGGCGTCAGGAGCGGGGCCGCCCAGTTCCAGTCGCCCGACGGACAGACGCTGGCCGTGCGCGCCGGCGAGATCGGCGAGGCATTGGGGGACGGGAGCACGCTGAAGCTCAAGACAGTCCAGACGGCACCACCGCCGCCCGCCGCCGGCTGGACCGCTCGCGACCGGCAAGTGATCTACGACCAGCCGCCGCAATATGTCCCAGCCGGTATGACCGGCTACGAAGACCTGAATGCGTATGGCAATTGGATCAACGACGGAAGCTACGGCCAGGTCTGGGCGCCGCGGTCGGTGCCGCAGGGGTGGGCGCCTTACCGTACCGGCCACTGGTCCTATGTGCAGCCATGGGGGTGGACTTGGATCGACGACCAGCCATGGGGCTTCGCGCCGTACCACTATGGACGTTGGGCGAACAGCCAGGGCCGCTGGGTATGGGTGCCGCCGCAGCGCGAGCAGGCTCCGGTGTACGCCCCCGCGCTCGTCGCGTTCGTCGGCGGTCTCGAACTCGCGGCACAGCTCGCGAACCAGTCGACGGCGCCCGTTGGCTGGTTCCCCTTGGGACCTCGCGAAGTCTATGTGCCGTCCTATTCCACCGACCGCGACTACTACCGCCGCCTGAATCGCGCCGCGCGTATCCAGGATCGCGAGCTCGAGGAAAGCTGGGAACGTGCGCAGCGGCGCGAGGCCTTCCGGGCCGGACGCGATTCCGTGCTCATGAACCAGCGCTACGCCACGGTCGTGCCGACCCAGGCATTCGTGCAATCGCAGCCGGTTCAGCGGGCCGCCCTCCGGGTGGCTGCGGACCAATTGGGGCGCGCCGCGGTCGCCCCGGTTGCGGCACCGCCTGCTCCCACGGCCTCGATTGCCGCGGTCCGACAAGCGCCGCCCGGTGCCGACCAGAAGGCGACGCCTCCCAATACTGGGGCGCTGCCCGGTCCGAAGCAGACGGCTCCGCAGGCAAATGACGCGAAGAGACAGGCCGATGCCGAAGCACGCGCAAAGGCAGCCGCTCCCAACGTCGCGGTTTCCAAGACAGCGATAGCGGACATGCCGACGCTCGCGCGGCCTGCCGCCGGCGAGAAGACGAATGCCCCGGGCCCCGCCATGGCCCCGCGCCAGGCCCGGACAAGCGGCGGCGACAAGAACGCCGCTATGCCGCCTCTTGCCCCCGCCCAAGGCAACGCTCCCGCCGACAGGTCCAGCAAGGAACCGGGCGAGCCCGCGAAGGAGAGTGGCAAGACCTCGTCCGAGCCGGCGCCTGCCCCTCCCGCGCCGTCCTTGCCACAGGCGCGCCAGGCGCCCGACCGCGAGCGGCAGCCCCAGGACCAGCGCCAGGAAGCGCCCCGCCAAGCCGCGCCATCGCCGAAACCCGATGCACGCCCCGAGCCGCGCGAAGCGCCACGGCAGGCGGCTCCGGCCCAACGGAAGCCGGAAACGCCGTCGCAGCCTCAACGGCAGGAATCCCGTCCGCAGGAGCAACAGAGGGCGCCGGCGCAGGCCGCGCCCCGCGAGGAGCCGGCACGCCAGACGCAGCCTCAGCGGGCGCCTGTCCAGCAAGAAGCTCAGCCGCCCAAGGCTCAGCAGCCGCAGCCTTCGCAGCGCCAGGAACCCCAGCGCCCGGAGCAGCCGCGTCAGGCCCAACCTCAGCGGCCCGAACCGCCACAACAGCAGCAGGCACAACCGCCGCAGGCCCAGCCGCCCCGTCAGAACAACGACAGGCCGGGACCGCCGCAGGGCCAGGGACCGCAGAGACGCGATAACGACGATAAAAAATAAGACCTCCCGGCGCCCGGCATATGCCGCGGCGCCGGTCTTCGCAGGGTCGCTAGAGGACCTGGTTGCGGAGGGTCGTTTCGCCCTTCCAGAGCCGGCCTAGATTTTCCATCAGGATATCCAGGACGTTGTCTTCGTAGGCGCGCGTTTCGCCGGCCGTGTGCGGCGTGATGAACACGTTCGGCAAGGACCACAGCGGCGACGCAGCCGGCAGCGGTTCCTCCGCGGTGACATCGAGCGCTGCGGCCCAGATCCTGTTCTGCTGCATCGTCGACACCAGCGCCGCCTCGTCCGCCACCTTGCCGCGGGCAACGTTGACGAAAACGGACGACGGTTTCATCGCAGCGAAGGCCTCGGCCCCCATGAGGCCGGTGGTTTCCGGTGTGAGCGCACAGGCGAGCACCACGATGTCGGCCTTCGGCACGAGTTTGACGAGATCGGTCATGGCGTGGATGGAATCCGCGCCACCGGTGCCTTGGGCGGGGTCGCGCCGGACGCCGATCACCTTCATGCCGAAGGCCTTGGCCAGCATCGCCAGATGACTCCCGATCTTGCCCATGCCGACGAGCAGCATCGTCTTGCCACCGATCTCGTCTTCGCGCTGGGTCAAATCCCCCAGCATGCCACGCCAGACCTTCTTGTGCTGATTGTCGCGGGCCTCCGGCAGACGCCGCATGACGGCGAGGATGAGGGCGATGGCATGCTCCGCCACGGCGCGGGCGTTGACCCCGGCAGCGCTGGCAAGGCGGATGCCGCGGGCACCGAGTTGCTCCCTGGAGTACTGGTCCATGCCGGAGCTGATGGACTGCACGAACTTGAGCTTGCCGGCGTGCGGGATCAGGTCGTTCTTCCACATGCCGGAAGCCAGCACCACATCGGCCTCGCCGATGCGCTTCACGAGGTCGTCATAGGCGCGCACCTGGAAACTGCGGATACCTGTTTTGCGGGCCTCGAACTTGTCCTGCATCTGGTACGCCGCGTGCGCGAAGCAGATCGTCAGATTTTCCTTCGACGGAAACATGGAACTCCCCTGGCTCAAGATGCGAGAGTAGCCCGAACACGAGCCCAGGGGGAAATGTCATGCGTCGCAACGTGCTTCGGGAACGTCTCAAGGCAGGCCAGCCCACGGTCGGAACCCACATCCTGTCCGCCTGGCCGACCCTGGTCGAGCTGATCGGTCATTCCGGGCAGTACGACTATGTCGAGTTCACGGCCGAATACGCCCCCTTTACCATGCACGATCTCGACAATCTCGGCCGCGCATTCGAGCTCACCGGCATGGCCGGAATGATCAAGATCGAGCAGACCCAGTACACGCATCAGGCCATGCGGGCGATCGGCTCCGGGTTCCAGAGCGTATTGTTCGCCGACATCCGGTCCGTCGAGGATGCGAAGCTTGCGGTCGACGCGGTGCGTGCCGAGACAACGATGGCGCAGGGCGCGCGCGGGCGCGGCCGGCTGGGGGTCGGCATGCGCCGCGATGTCGGCACGGTTCGCGAAGGAGGCACGCCCGCCTATGTCGACGCTCTCGACGAGGTCGTCATTGCCATCATGGTCGAGAAGAAGTCGTGCGTGGACGACCTCGAGGCGATCCTGTCCGTGCCGGGCATCGACATGGTGCAGTTCGGCGCTTCCGATTACTCCATGAGCATCGGCAAGACCGGCCAGTATGGCGACGCCGACGTGCTGGCAGCCGAGAAGAAAACCATCGAGACGGCCCTGCGCATGGGCCTCCATCCTCGCGTCGAACTGCGCGATCCGGCCCAGGCCGGCAAGTATCTCGACATGGGGGTGAAGCATTTCTGCATCGGATGGGACGTCCGCATCCTCGCCGACTGGTGGGACAGCAAGGGCGCGGAAATGCGCAACCTGCTCGACGGAAGTTCGGCGGCGCCGGCCAAGGCGGCGCCCAAGTCGGGCAACTACACCTGAGCGCCGGCGCATGACCAAGCCGCCGGTCGCCGACCGCCGTCCGACCACCCGCCTCTTCCATGGCATCGCCCTCGAGGACGATTATGCGTGGCTGAAGGACGAGAACTGGCAGGATGTCCTGCGCGACCCATCCGTCCTCGCCCCCGACATACGCGCCTATCTCGAGGCGGAGAACCGCTACACGTCGGACATGCTCGCGCCCACGGAGGCCCTGCAGAAGCAGCTGGTCCGGGAAATGCGCGGCCGCATCAAGGAAGACGATTCGAGCGTCCCCACGCCGGATGGGCCCTATGCCTATCTGCGGCGTTATCGCGAGGGCGGACAGCACGAACTGATCGGCCGCATGCCGCGTGCCGGGGGCGAGATACAGACCGTGCTCGACGGCGATGCACTGGCCAAGGCCGCCTCCTACTTCAAGTTCGGAGGCGCCCGGCATTCGCCCGACCATACGCTCGAGGCGTGGAGCACCGACACGCGAGGCTCCGAGTATTTCACCATCCGCGTGAGGCGCTGGGCCGACGGCGCCGACCTGCCCGACATCGTCGAGCGCACGGACGGCCAGGTGGTGTGGGGCCGCGACAACACGTTCTTCTATTACGTCGAGGTCAACGAGAACCACCGGCCGCTGAGGGTTTTCCGCCACGTCCTCGGCATGCCGCAGGAACAGGATACGGTCGTCTACATCGAGCCCGACACCGGCTGGTTCACCCATATCCACGAGAGTGCCAGCGGCCGCTTCTGCATCGTCTCGGGCGGCGACCACGACACGTCGGAACAGCGCTTGATCGACCTCTCGCGGCGGGATGCGACGCCGGTGCTCGTACAGCCCCGCGAGACCGGCATACGCTACAGCGTCGCCGACCGCGGCGACGAAGTGTTCGTGCTCACGAACGAGGGCGGCGCCATCGATTTCCGGATCGCGACAGCTCCTCTTGCGGCGCCCGGAAAGGAGAATTGGCGCGAACTGGTGCCCCATCGGCCGGGCACCTACATCCTCGGCATCGATCTGTTCGCCGGCCATCTTGCCCGACTCGAGCGGACGAACGCGTTGCCTTCGATCGTCGTCCGAGATCTAGCGGCGGGCGACGAGCACACGATCGCGTTCGACGAGACAGCCTATTCTCTCGACATGGTCGGCGGCTTCGAGTTCGACACCACCACGCTGCGCTTCGCCTATTCCTCGATGACGACTCCGACGGAGGTCTACGATTACGACATGGCGGCGCGCACGCGAGTCCTGCGCAAGCGCCAGGAGATCCCCTCAGGCCACGACCCCGCCCGCTACGTCACGACCCGCCTGTTCGCGCGGGCGGCGGACGGCGCCGAGGTGCCGGTGTCGATCCTGCATCGTCGTGACCTGAAGCGCGAAGGCAGCTCGCCGCTGCTGCTCTACGGATACGGCTCCTATGGCATGGCGATGCCGGCCTCCTTTTCCGCCAACCGGCTGTCGCTGGTCGATCGCGGCTTCGTCTATGCCATCGCCCATATCCGCGGCGGGGCAGACAAGGGCTGGTCGTGGTACCTCGACGGCAAGCGCGAGAAGAAGACCAACACGTTCGACGATTTTGTCGCGTCGGCCCATGCCCTGATCGATGCGGGCTACACTTCGGCCAAGCGGATCGTGGCGCATGGCGGGAGTGCGGGCGGCATGCTGATGGGGGCGGTCGCCAACCGCGCGGGCGACCTGTTCGCCGGCATCGTCGCAGAGGTGCCGTTCGTGGACGTGCTGAACACGATGCTCGATGACAAGCTGCCGCTCACGCCGCCGGAATGGCCCGAATGGGGCAATCCCATCGCCGACGAGGCGGCCTTCGATTACATCCGCTCCTACTCGCCCTACGACAACGTGGTGGCGCAGGCCTATCCGGCGATTCTTGCGATGGCCGGTCTCACCGATCCGCGCGTCACTTACTGGGAGCCGGCGAAATGGGTGGCGCGGCTGCGCGCCACCATGATTTCGGGCGGACCGATCCTGCTGCGCACAAATATGGGCGCGGGCCATGGCGGCTCGTCGGGACGCTTCAACCGGCTCGACGAGGTGGCGATCGCCTATGCCTTCGCGCTGTGGACGGTCGGCCTGGCGGGAGAACGCCCATGAAGAAGCGGATCGACGCGCTGCTCTCGGATGCGGTGGCTGCCGGCGACGTGCCCGGCGTGGCCGCGATGGTGACAGACAGGGAAGCCACCGTTTACGAGGGCGGCTTCGGCCGCGCCGTGCTTGGCCAGGAAGCGGCCATGACGCCGGACACGGTGATGTGGATCGCCTCGATGACCAAGGCGGTGACGGGCGCAGTCGCCATGTTGCAGGTCGAGCGCGGCGTCCTGCAGCTCGACGCACCGGCGCGCGAGACGATTCCTTCCCTCGGCGACGTCGAGGTGCTGGAGGGCTTCGACGCGGAGGGTCGGCCACGCACCCGCAAGCCGCGGCGCGACATCACGCTACGGCATCTCCTCACGCACACTGCCGGCTTCGGTTACGACATCTGGAATCCGGAAATCCTGAAATATCGCGAGGCGATGAACGTGCCGGCGATCGGCAGCGGTCTCGACAAGGCGCTGTCGACTCCCCTGCTGTTCGATCCCGGCGAGCGCTGGCAGTACGGCATCGGCATCGACTGGGCCGGCAAGATGGTCGAGGCTGCGACCGGCCGGACGCTCGGTCGGGTCATGCAGGAGGAGCTCTTCGGACCCTTGGGCATGCACAGCACCGGCTTCCGTCTCACGCCGGACATGCGTGCGCGGCTGGCGCGCGTCCACCATCGCAAACCGGACGGCAGCCTGGTCGCCGACCTCAAACGCGAGATGCCACAGGAGCCGGAGTTCGAGGCCGGTGGCGGCGGCCTCTACTCGACCGCCCGCGACTACCTGAAATTCTTGAAGATGGTTCTCAACGACGGGCGTACCGACGACGGCGCACCGGTCATGAGCCCGCGAACGGTGGAGGCCATGGCGACCAACGCGATGGGGGACGCGCGCGTCGCCCTGCTGCGCACCGCGATGCCGCCGCTGTCCAACGATGCCGAATTCTTCCCCGGCATCGACAAGCAATGGGGCCTCACCTTCATGATCAACAACGAGGAGGCGCCGACAGGTCGTTCGGCTGGCGCCCTTTCCTGGGCCGGCTTGCCCAACACCTATTACTGGATCGACCGGCGCAAGGGCGTCGGAGGTGTCTACATGACCCAGATTCTGCCCTTTGCCGACGTGAAATCGCTGCCCCTGTTCCACGCGTTCGAGAGTGCCGTCTACGGACGTTGAGGCTCAGGAGGCGTCCGCAAGGCCGAACGGCTCCGCTTCAGAACGCGAAGAGATTGTCCCGGAAATGAGCGTGGTCGTAACCCGAGCGCGCCAGACCGCGACGCTGCAGCGCCGGCACGAGGCCGTCGGCGATATCGGTGATGTAACGCCGCGACAGCGGGCCGCTGAACACGAAGCCGTCGCCGCCTACCTGTTGCATCACTTCGGCCATGATACCCGCAACCCGGTCGGGCGTTCCGACCACCGCATCCTCGAAGCCGAACCGGTAGTTGCTGGCGATCTCGCGCAGGGTACGGCCCTGCTTAAGGAAGCGCTTCAACGTGCCCTGCTGCCCGTTGGTCGTCAGCTCGGCGACGGGCGCATCGATGTCGAAGGTCGAGAAATCGATATCGGTGAGGCTGCCCATCTGGGCGAGGGCCAGCTCCGGCGAGGCATCGCGATGGGCTTGGCGGCGACATGCCCTCTCCCGTGCCTCCTCGTCGGTGTCGCCGAGCGTCGGCGTGACCACGAAGAAGACCTTGCAACTGTCGGGGTCGCGGCCGGCCGCAGCGACGCGCTGGCGGAGATCGGTCCGGAACCTCACCATTTCCTCGACCGAACCTACGGCCGCGATGACGCAATCCATATGTCGCGCCGCGAACTGTTGCCCCTGCGGCGAGCCGCCGGCCTGCACCAGCACCGGCCTCCCCTGCGGCGGTCGCGCCGTGTTGAGCGGACCTCGAGACCTGAAGAACCGCCCCTTGTAATCGATCGTACGCACTTTCGACGGATCGACGAACATGCCGCGCGCAGGGTCCGCGACCACGGCATCGCGATCCCACGATTCCCAGAGACGCGTCACCACGTCGACGAACTCGTCGGCCATCTCGTAGCGCAGATCGTGATCGATATGCCCATCGAGACCGAAATTCTGGGCTGCGCGCTCGGCCGTCGAAGTCACGAAATTGCAGCCCACTCGGCCCTGCGACATGAGGTCGAGAGTCGCGATGAGCCGTGCCAGAAGATAGGGCGGATAGAAGCTTGTCGAAATCGTCGGCACGATCCCGAGATGCCGGGTCGCCTGCGCGAGCAGCGGCACCAGCGGCAACGGATCGTTCTTCGGCGCACGCAGGGCGCGCGTCAGATAGAAATCCATCGACCCGCCGTGATTGTCGGGCACGAACAGCGAATCCTCGAGCAGCAGGAAGTCGAGGCAGGCGCGCTCGCAGGCCCGCGCCAGCTCGATCTGGAGATCGGGTTGAGCCCAGTTGCGCGCATCGACGCCACTCCACGGCTGCTCCCACCCGTGCACGCCAAAACTATTGCCCAGGAACCAGCCGAGATGGAAAGGATTGCCCGTCGCCAAGCCCACGCCTCCGGAAAGCACCGGCGCCGCGATGCAATCTGCGGACCAGCGGCGCGTGGTAGGGCCGAGGGTCGGCCGCCGTTGGCATATTCGACCGTACCCTTCATGGTCGGGCGATGAAGCGGAGCGTCATCTTCCTCAATGGTCCCATCGGCGCCGGCAAGACGTCGCTGGGCCGCGCTCTTGCAGGGCGTCTCGATGGCGTTTTCGTAGACGGCGACGACCACGCGTCTCCCGATCGTCCCTGGTTTGCCTCGATCCTGAGCACCAGCCGCGCCATCCTGGCCGCGGCGACCGAGGCTCTCGACCGCCAGTCCGTCGCGGTGGTCGCCTACCCGTTACGCTGTACGAACTGGATCTATTTTCGCGGCCGTCTCGCGGAACGCGGCGTCCTGTCCGTTTTCGTCGGTCTGCGCGCCAGCCACGCCGACGTCACGGCACCGGGGCGCGGCCGCATTTTCGACGCGGCAGAAAGCGAGCGTATCCGCGCGATGATTTCGGAAGGTTACGGCACCCAGTCCTTCAACGACGTGATCGTCGACACCGGCAGCACGACCTTCGCCTCGGCCCTCGCGATCCTCGAGGAGAAAGTGCTGCCACTCATCGCCGGACAGTAGCGGCAGCCTCAACTGCGAGGGCTTACCGAAAACTCAGGCAGGCGGCGCCACCATCGTGCCAGCCGGCAGGCTTGCGCAATGGTCGTAGATATCGCTCGGCCGCGTGAACCAGACCTTGTCCTTCTCCGGGTGGCCGGCGATGTGCTGCAGCGCTTCGCGCAGCGCCCGCAGCCGATAGGGCTGGCCCACGATCATGGTGTGAAGCGCGATGCCGAAGACCAGCGGCTGCTTCGCCGACTGGCGCAGCAATTCCTCGAACTGGCCGATGATCATGTCGCGGAACTCCTCGCCACTGTGATGGCGCACCAGGATTTGCGGACTGTCGTTGACCTCGATCGGATAGGGAACGCTCATCAGCGGGCCGGAGCGCGTCTTCATCCAGATGGGCTGGTCGTCGGCCGGCCAGTCCATGAGGAAATCGAAGCCAACCTCCTTCAGGAGATCCGGAGTCCAGCGCGTCGAGGCCATCCATGGCGCCATCCAGCCGCGCGGCCGCCGGCCGCTCGCCTTCTCGATGGCGTCGCGCACCTCCTCGAGGAAGCGCTTTTCGTCGGCCTCCCACATATGCCCGTGCCGCTCCGCGTTGGTCCGGCCGTGTCCGATGAATTCGTCGCCGCGCGCCTTCAGGGCATCGACGATCTGGGGCGCGTAGTCGAACACCGTGGTGTTGATGAGATGCGCCGCCGGCAGGTTCAATTCGTCGAACAGGTCGAGACACCGCCAGACGCCGACGCGATTACCGTAGTCCCGCCAGGCGAAGGTACGCGGATCCGGCGGCGGATTGGCCACGGTCAGCAGATGGCCTTCGCCGGCCCCATAGGCGAAATGCTCGATGTTGAGGCCCAGGTAGATGGCGAGCCGCTTGCCGCCCGGCCAGGAGTAGTCCTTGCGCGCGGTTATGGGCGAGTAGGCGTAGCGGTCGTGATACGGAAGACGGATCGAATGCATGCTTACCTCTTGGTCACGGCGACCCTGGTGTCGGTCTGCTCGGCGTTCATCTTGCGAAAAGCCTCGACGGCCTGCGCATGGAAGGCGCGTTCCGCGACACCGGCCTCTTCGACAGGACGGCGTTCGTCGTCGAAATGGCCGTGGCGATCCTCGCCACGCACCAGCATCGCGCTCACGCGTGTCGACGCGGTGCAGCGCGCCCAGGTCGGGATGTAACTGATGCCCAGCCCGATGCGGCGATCGCGAGAGCGGTTCGGCCTCGAATTGTGGACGAGGTGCGTATGGTGCAACGAAAACTGCCCTGCCTTCACCGGCATGAAAGCCGTGCGCGATCGGTCGAACCCGTCGGACAGCTCCTGCCCGCGCGACAAAAGGTTATCCGGATCCTGCATTTCGGCGTGGCGAAGCTGGCCGAGCTTGTGCGAGCCGGGCACCACCTCCATGCAGCCCGCCTCGATCGGCGCATCGGTGAGCGCCACCCATGCCGTGACGTGGCAGGCCGGCTCGAGCGCGAAATAGGTCGAGTCCTGATGCCAGCTCACGTAAGCGCCGGATCCGGCGTCCTTCGGCCAGACGCTGAGATGGAACAGCCGGATGTCCGGGCCGATCAGGTCCTCGACCGCGTCCAGCACCTCGGGCGCATGGACGATTTCGTCGACCCACGGAAAGAGGAGATGCGGCTTGAAATTATGGCCGCGCGTCATCTTCTGGCCCTGGCTCCGCTCGAAGGATTCCAGCCTGTCGCGCCAGGCTCGCGCCTGCTCGCTCGAGAATGCTTCCACGGGGCAGACATAGCCGTCGCGGTCGTATCCTTCGATCTGCGCCGAGGTCAGCTTCCTAGGCATGATCAATGCGCCGTCCAGCCGCCGTCGACGAACAGCAATGTACCGGTGACGAAGGAGGAGTCGTCGCTCGCCAGGAACAAGGCCGCGCGCGCCACTTCCTCCGGCTGGCCGATGCGTCCCATCGGATGGCGCTGGCGCCAGATCGCCCGCGTCGCGTCCGGATCGGCATGGCGCCGGAGGGATCGCGCAGGCATCGGCGTATCGATGACGCCAGGCATGAGAGCATTGATGCGGATACCTTGTGCGGCGTGATCGACAGCCATCGTCTTCGTCAGGGAGGCGATGGCCCCCTTGGAGGCGATGTAGGCTGCGTTCTTGCCGAGGCTCGATTGGGCGAGCTGCGATCCCACGGTGACGATGACACCCGACCGGGCGGCGATCATCGGCTGGATGGCGTGGTGGACCCAGAGGTAGGTACCTTTGACATTGATGTCGAAGGTCCGATCCCAGGTCGCCTCCTCGATGGCATCGACGGTGCCGCCGAGCGAGACTCCCGCCGCCGTCATCAGGACGTCGATCCTCCCCCACTGCTCCATCACGTGCGCCACGCCGCCGCGCACCTGGTCGCCGCGGCTGACGTCGGCCGCAATCGCCAGCGCATGGCCACCTTCGGCCTCGATCTCGTTCACGACGTCGAGGATGCCGTTCTCGTCGACATCGACAAGCGCGACACGGGCGCCCTCGGCTGCAAACAACCGGGCGGATGCGGCACCGATGCCCGATGCCGCACCGGTGACGATGGCGACCTTGTCCACAAGCTTCATGCCGAAACCTTACCCTCGCGGCCGCTCGATCGCACGACAAAGTGACCTCGCTTGATCGGTGGCCTTCCCACATCCTGCTAAAGAACAGCGAGCCAGATCGACCGCCGCAGCGAGCGGTCAGCAAGCAAGAGGGATGCCCAATGACCCTGCTCGACCGGCGAAAATTCCTGGTGTGCACCGGTGCGACGGCGAGTGCCGGACTTGCCTTGGCGACGAAGGCCACGGCCTCGCCGCAGAAAGAGTCCTTCGAGGTTGCCTACAGCGACGTGGAATGGCGGAAACGCCTGTCGCCCGCCCAGTATGCCGTGCTCCGACAAGGAAAGACCGAGCGTGCGGGCTCGAGTCCGCTCGATGGCGAGAAGCGGACCGGCACCTTTCATTGCGCCGGCTGCGGCTTGGCACTTTTCGCATCGTCGACCAAGTTCGACAGCGGGACTGGCTGGCCGAGCTTCTGGAAGCCGCTGGAGGGCGCCGTCGCGACGCGCGAGGAGAGCGTGTTCTTCGTGCGCCAGACCGAGGTCCATTGCCGCCGGTGCGGCGGCCATCTCGGCCATGTCTTCGAGGATGGTCCGAAGCCGACCGGCCTGCGCTATTGCATGAACGGCGTGGCGCTGACCTTCAAGTCATCGGGCACCGGCGCATGAATAAGATGACGCTCGTTGCCATTGCGTTGCTGGGGCTCGCCGTCGCCCTTCCAGCTGTAGCCCAGCAGCATGCCGTCGCGGTCTTCGCCGGAGGCTGCTTCTGGTGCATGGAACCGCCGTTCGACAAGCTGGAAGGCGTGATCTCGACGACCTCCGGATACACTGGCGGCACCGTCGCCAATCCGACATACGAACAGGTATCGGCCGGCGGCACGGGCCACTACGAGGCGGTTAAGATCGAATACGACCCGGCGCGCGTGACGTACGAGAAACTGCTCGGTGTCTTCTGGCACAATATCGATCCGGTCGATCCGAGCGGCCAGTTCTGCGACAAGGGACAGCAGTACCGTTCGGTCATCTTCGTGAAGGACGACTCCCAGCGTGCTGCCGCAGAGGCGTCGAAGGCCGCCCTCGAGAAGTCGGGCAATCTAGCCAGACCCATCGCGACGACGATCCTGCCGGCCTCGGCCTTCTATCCGGCCGAAGCGTACCATCAGGACTACTACCGCAAGAATCCAGTCCGCTACGCGTTCTACCGCTGGAACTGTGGCCGCGACGGCCGCCTGCGCGAATTGTGGGGCGAGCAGGCCACGCACTGAGCGCCTTCTTCGTCAGCGCGGCCGCTTCCGCAACGGCCGCTTTTTCTTCGCCCGTCGTGCGAGCATGTTCAGCCCCTCGATCAGCGCCGAGAACGCCATCGCGGCGTAGATGTAGCCCTTGGGCACATGCACGCCCATGCCGTCGGCGATCAGGGTCATGCCGATCATCAGCAGGAACCCCAGTGCCAGCATGACGATGGTCGGGTTGTCGTGGATGAATCTGGCAAGCGGATCGGCGGCCAGCAGCATCAGCGTTACGGCGACGAGGACTGCGATGACCATGATCGGGATATCGTCGGTCATGCCGACCGCGGTGATGATGCTGTCCAGAGAGAAGACGAGATCGAGCACCAGGATCTGGCCGATCGCGCCCGCCATGGTCGCCCGCACGACAGCGCCCGCGCCTTGCTCGTCTTCCGCGTCGTGATCGGCCGCCACCTGGTCGCGGATCTCGCTGGTCGCCTTGTAGATCAGGAACAGGCCACCGGCGATCAGGATGAGGTCCCGCCAGGAAAATCCGTGGTCGAACAGCGAGAAGACCGGAGTCGTGAGCTGGACGATGTAGGCGACGCTGGCCAGCAGGCCGAGCCGCAGGATGACGGCGAGGCCGATTCCGGTCCGGCGCGCCACGGAGCGCTTTTCAGGCGGCAGCTTGTTGGTCAGGATGGAAATGAAGATCAGGTTGTCGATGCCGAGCACGACTTCCATCACGATCAGGGTCGCCAGAGCCGCCCAGGCGTGGGGATCCCGGGCGAGGACGAGCAGTTCTTCCATGGTCCCAAGATAGGTCATTGCTGCCGCGCGCCAAGTGCTCTTTCCTTTGCCCGGTCAAATCGCTAAGCGGGTTCCGATGTCCTCCCCCGCCGCCCCGCCGCGGCATGCTCCCACCCTTGCGATCGTCTTCCTGTCCGTCGCCGCCTTCGCCGCGGCGGCCAACATGCGGGTGATCGACCCGCTGCTGGTCCAGCTTGCGGCCGGATTCGGAGTCACGGTCGGCGAAGCCTCGGTCGCGGCGACGGCTTTCCTTTTCGCCAACGGTGTATTCGTCCTCGTACACGGCCCTTTCGGTGACCGTTACGGCAAGATGCCGGTGGTGGCGATCGCCTGCATGGCGGCCGGCCTCTGTTGTATCCTGAGCGCCCTCGCTGCCTCGCTGGGACTGCTTACGCTCGCCCGCTTCCTGACCGGAGCGACCAGCTCGGCGATCATCCCGCTCGCCATCGCCTGGGTCGGCGACAATGTCAGCTACGAGCGCCGGCAAGCGACCCTGGCGCGCTTCCTGACCGGCCAGACGCTCGGCCTGATGACCGGGTCGGCCCTCGGCGGTGCCATCGGCGACTGGCTGGGCTGGCGCTCGGTGTTCTGGGTCCTGGCGGGGGTTTACGTCGCAGCAGGTTGCGCCCTGTTTGCCGTTATTCGCGCGCGGCCGGACATCGCCAAACCTGGCGAGCGCGCCGCCGGCTCGATGATCGGGCAGATGATGCGGGTGCTGCGCCGCCCATGGGCCCTCACCGTCATCCTGGTCGTGGCGCTGGAGGGAGGTGTTTTCTGGGGGGCATTCACCTTCGTCGGCGCCGACCTGCACCAGCGCTTCGACCTGGGTTATGCAGCCATCGGCCTGGCCGTTGCAGCCTTCGGCGCCGGAGGCTTCCTCTATGTCACCGTGGCGCCGCGGCTGGTGCGATGGCTCGGCGAACGTGGGCTTTGCACCTGGGGCGGCACGGGACTGGGGATCGCCTTCGCCGCCATGGCCTTCGCGCCAAGCGCGGAAGTCGAGTTCGCGGCCATCGTGTTGGCCGGCCTCTCCTTCTACATGTTCCATAACACCCTCCAGGTGCATGGAACACAGATGGCGCCCGAGGCACGCGGCGCCGGCATGGCCCTGTTCGCCCTTTGCCTGTTTCTCGGGCAGGCGATCGGCGTGCCGGTCGCGGCGCCCGTCGTCGACCGATGGGGGGCGCCGCCGATCTTCCTGGCGGCAGCCCTCGTGCTGCCGCTGCTCGCGTGGTGGTTCTCGGCCGCGATCGGCCGTCGCGCTCAGTTCTCGGGCGAGACGCGGAACTCGTAGGGCGCTTCCAGCGCTTTGCATTCCTCCGGCGTCAGGATGATTTCCGCCGCCTTTGCAGCCGAAGTGAGCTGGTCCACGCCGGTCGCACCGATGATGGGCGCGCCCATGTAGGGCTTGTGGAGAAGCCAGGCCAACGCCACCTGCGCTGGCGTGACGCCCCGGCCCTTGGCGATCTTCTTGAGCTGCTTCACCACCTCCCAGTCGCAGTCCCGGTAGGTGCCTTCCTTCACGACGGTGTCGTTCTTGGAGCGCTCCGTGCTGCCGCCGCCTTCTTTGCTGCGGTTGCCGGCGAGGAACCCGCGCGCCAGCGGCGAATAGGGGATCAATCCGATGCCCTGCTCCTGGCAGAGCCGGTTCATCTCGCGCTCCTCCTCGCGCTGGATCAGGTTGTAGAGGTTCTGCATGGCAATAGGCCGGGCATAGCCCTTCCAGTCGGCCAGCATCACCATCTGCGCGAACTTGTATGCCGGCATCGTGGAGCCGCCGATGTAGCGGACCTTGCCCGAGCGGACGATCTGGTCGAGCGAGTACATCGTCTCCTCGAGCGGCGTATGCGGATCGAGGCGATGCACCTGGTAGACGTCGATATAGTCGGTCTGCAGCCGCTTGAGTTGAGCGTCGACCGACGACATCAGATGCTTGCGGCCGGTGCCGACATCGTTCTGGACATCGCTCATGCGGATGCCGACCTTGGTCGAGATCACCAAATCCTCGCGCTTCGCCATCTTGAGGAGGGTGGCCCCCATGATCTCCTCGGAGCGGCCGAAATTGTACGTGTCGGCCGTGTCGAAGAAGGTGATGCCGACGTCCAGCGCCCGCCGGAAGTAGGCAGGCGCTTCCGTCTCGTCGAATTTGCCCCAGCCGCGACGGCCCTTGGCCCCCCAGGAATTGCCGCCGAGGCAGATCCTGCTGACGATCAGGCCCGAGCGCCCGAGCGGTCCGTACTTCATCGTCCTGTCTCCCTTGCCGGTTGCAGCTTAAGCCCCCATGTCGGAGCCATGAAAGTGCTGATCGAATATTGCGGTGCTTGAGGCTACAAGCCGCAGGCCCTCCGGGTGAGGGATCGCCTCGAAAAGCTGGGCGCAACCGACATCGAATTGCGTCCCGGCAAATCCGGCCAGTTCGACGTCACCGTCGATGGTGAACTGAAATATGCCCGCAGCCGCACCGGTCGTTTCCCGACCGATGCCGAAATCGAGCATCTGATGCCGGGGCAGGCTTAGCCCAGCACTTCCTTGTTCACGACATTGGCGGCGTTGGGCCGTCCGTCGAAGACGCTGAGGATGTTCTCGACCGCCGTCACGGCCATGCGGTCGCTCGCCTCCTTGGTGACGCCGGCCATGTGCGGGCTGAAGATCACGTTCTCCAGCGAGAACAGCCTGTTGTTCGGATCCGGCGGCTCGCGGTCGAGAACGTCGAGCCCAGCGCCGCGGAGCCTGCCGGCCGACAGGGCATCGAACAGCGCCTCCTCGTTGACGATTCCGCCACGCGCCGTGTTAACCAGGAAGGCTTCCGGCTTCATGATGCCGATCGTCTCGGCATTGAACATGTTCACCGTCTCGGGCGCCTTCGGGCAATGCACCGACACGAAATCCATCTTCGGCAGGGTCGCCTTCAGGTCCGTCACCTTGGTGGCGCCGGCCTGCTTGATCTCGGCCTCGGAGATGTTCGGATCCAGCACGTACACGTCCATGTCGAACGCCACGCAGCGCTTCACGGTACGCGAGCCGATGCGGCCCATGCCGACAACCAGGATCGACTTGCCGGAGAGGTCGGCAGGGAGATCGGTGAGCCGCTGTCCCCAGGCATTCTCGCGCACGAACCGGTCGTACTTCTTCACCAGTCGCGCCGAGGCGAGCAGCATGTACATCGCGTGTTCTGCCACCGAGACCGAGTTCGCGGTCCCTGTGGTCATCAGGGGAATCTTGCGCTTGTTCAGCGCCGGGATTTCCACCGCGTCGAAGCCGACACCGAGCCGGGCGACGACCATCATGCCCGGGGCCGCGTCGAGTTCGGCCTGACGGAACGGCGTGGCCCCGAGCGTCACGGCATTCGCGTCGCGCAACTTGGGATGCAGCGACGGCACGGTGTCGTCGGTCAGGATCTCGTAGTCGACGTCGTCGCGCCGCTTCAGCACCTCGATGCCTGCTTCCGGCATGCGCCCGACGATCAGCACCTTCTTGCGATTCTTGCCCGTTGTCATCGTTTCCCCTGCTTCGAATTTCGGCGCGATCCTAGAGCGCCCATTCCGGCGGCGCTAGGGGAGGTAGCTGAGCGGCAGACGGGTCGTAGACTTGATCTCCTCCATGGCGAACATAGAGGTGACATCCGAGAGCTCGACCTTGGCTATCAGGCGCTTGTAGAAGGCGTCATAAGCCTCGATGTCAGGCAGGGCGAGGCGGATGAGGTAGTCGATCTCCCCGCTCATGCGGTAGCAATCCATGACCTCGGGGAAGGACGCCACCGCCTTGGCGAAGCGGCCGAGCCAATGCGCATTGTGTTGGGCTGTGCGAACCGCGACGAACACCGTCACGCCGGCATTCACGGCCTTGCGGTTCAGCAGCGCGACACGCGCCCGCACGATGCCCGCTTCCTGCAAACGGTTGATACGCCGCCAGCACGGCGTCGTCGAAAGCCCGACGCGCTTGGCCACCTCCGCCAGCGGCATGTCCGCATCGTCCTGCAGACAATCCAGAATCTTCTTGTCGAACGAATCGAGCGATAATTTCGCGGCCATCGGCTATCCCAGGGAATTGATTTCTCCAGTTTGGGCGCCACTGCGCAAAGGTAGCAAGCCGTTTCCAGCCCGCGCCGCTACAATCCCTTCATGTTCCGGCGTTTCACCGATCATCCTGCCTCGGTCAACGAGACCTACTTCCAGCACATGGGAATGGCGTTCGGCTTCGGCAGCCGCATGCTCCTGGGGTCTCTTGCCTGCTTCATGCACGGCCTCTTCCCCTGGATGTGCACGACGCGCGGCAGCGACACCGTCCGCGCCCTTCATCAGCGCATGGTGACCCATCGCACGGTGCGGCCGGCGCCGGCAGCCGACACCGGCGCCGTGGCGGCTGGCGACTGACGTCTCTTTTTTCAAGGGCGCCCGCGATGGTTTTCGCGTCCCGCGGGTCACGGAATCCGGTCGCAACCTCCTCCGATCGTGCTACGTTTTCCTTCGGGGGAGCGACTGAGTAGCGGAGGCCTAAATGGAAACACCGGTCCGGATCAGCTTCCAGGGAAGCACGCCCAGCGAGGCGTTGACCAATCTCATTAATGAACATGTCGAAGGTCTAGAGCGTCTGTACGGACGCATGACCTCGTGCCAGGTCGTTGTCCGCGTGCCTGACCGGCACCATCGCAGCGGCGGTCTGTTTGCCGTGAACATTCATATCGTCCTGCCGGGCCATACCGACGTGAACGTCGATCACGTGTCGGACGACGACGAGCGGTTCGCCGATCCGCAGTTCGCGGTGAACGACGCGTTTCGCCGCGCCAAGCGACAGGTCAAGGAAAGCGCGCGCAAGCAGCGTGGCGAGGTGAAGAACCTCCATGAGCGCGTCGATCGGACACTCGACCGGCCGCTCGGTTGAGCGGTCGACTTTCAGCATTCGACGCGACGCTTGACTCCCTTTTCGTGGAGTCGCTCGCGTAACAGAAAGATGCGGTCGCCGCCCCAGAACAGCTCGCCGTCGAGCACGAAGGTCGGCACCCCGAACACGCCACTCGCCTCCGCCTCGTCGCGGAGGCGATCGTGTTCCAGGCCTCCTTCGCCGTCGAGAAAGGCGGCGAACTCGCCAGGCGCGCCCGCCTCCCCCAGGACTCTTTGGACGTCTTCGACACTCTCTGGATCGAGCGCCCGCCGCCAGAACAGATCGAAAGCCAGGTCGTTGTAGGCACGGAACACGTCGTGGCGCTGGGCGTAAAGCATTCCCGCATTAACGGGCTTAGCCTCGAAGATCTTCTTTGGCCCCATGAGCGTGAGGCCCTGCCTTTTGGCGAACCGACGCGCATCCATGTAGGCATAGCGCACGCGGCGCCAGTGATGAGGATCGCGCTCGGCGACCGATCCCTGGAACGACGCGATGTCGAGTGTGTATGGCCGCCATTCCAGTTCGATCTCGTAGTCGGCCTCCAACTGGTATGCCCATGCCTTCGCGACATAGGCATAAGGGCTGACATAGTCGCTCCAGAGGACGACCTTCGGTATGCTCATGCGCGTCCGGTCTCGCGACGCCACAACCACCACAGGAGACCGCCCGCGACGACGGCCATCAGGGTGCCGATAAGCAGCAGCATGGCCGAATCCTGGACCCAGGCGACGACGGGCACGGAGATCGCCAGGAAGACTCCGACAACGCAGATGCGCCACACGCGCGCATGGACCCCAGCGACGAAAGTGCCCAGCGCCAGCAGGATCAGCAGCGTCAGGCTCGTGGCATTGTCGTTCACGACCCCGCGCACTTCCGGCATGAACATCAGCCACATGGCCGCCAGGAAGGCGAGCCAGTGGAGCGCCTGTGTGACGATCAGGCGAACATGTTCCGCCGTCTTGTCGACTTCCCGCCATCCCGAAAGGATGCAGGCCAGCGCGTACACCGGCGCCAGCGCCATCCAGTAGTAGTAGGTCGTCGCGCCCCGGAAGCCGGTGAGAACGATGCCGCCGACCGCCAGGCCCAGCATGGCCACATACGGCAAATCCCGCAGCACCCAGTGCCTGCTCCCGGTACTCACCGCGCGTCCTTCGAGAGGCGCTTCTCGACGACGCGGGCCCACAGGGTCGAGCCCAGCGCCAGCGCCTCGTCGTTGAAATCGTAGCCGGGATTGTGGACCTCGCAGCCGCCTTCGCCGCCACCGTTGCCGATATTGATGAAGGCGCCGGGCACCTGCTCGAGCATGTAGGAGAAATCCTCGGAGGCCATGACGTAGGGTCCCTCGCGGTTCATGTTTTCCTCTCCCACGATTTCGGCTGCCACATCTGCGATGAACTTCACGGCCTTCGGGTCGTTCACCAGAGGCGGGAAGACGACGCGCACATCTGCCTTTGCACTGCCTCCCAAGGTCTTCGCGATCCCCGTCGAAATCGACTCGATCCGTTCCTTGACCAGAGCCATCGTCTCCTTGCGGAAGGCGCGAATGGTGCCGCGCAGTACCGCTTCCTGCGGGATGACGTTGTAGGCGTCGCCCGCGTGCATCTGCGTCACGGAAATGACGGCCGAATCGAGCGCCGCGACGTTGCGCGACACGACGCTCTGGAGGGCCGAGATGATCTGGGTGGCGATGATCACCGGGTCGATGCCCGATTCCGGGCGCGCGCCATGGGCACCCTTGCCGGTGATATGGATATCGAACAGGCCGCCGCCCGCCATCTGCGGGCCGGAGCGGATCGCGAACTTGCCCACATCCAGCTTCGGCCTGTTGTGCATCCCGAAGATGATCTCGCAGGGGAATTTCTGGAACAGCCCATCCTTGACCATCGCTTCGGCGCCGCCGCGCCCTTCTTCGGCGGGCTGGAAGATGAAATGGACGGTTCCGTCGAAGTTGCGGGTCTCGGAGAGATACTTGGCGGCGCCAAGGAGCATCGCCGTGTGACCGTCATGGCCGCAGGCGTGCATGCGCCCGGCATGTCGACTGCGATGATCGAACGTGTTGTGCTCGTCCATCGGCAAGGCGTCCATGTCGGCGCGCAGCCCGATGGCGCGGGGATTGTTGCCAACGCGGATGGTGCCGACCACCCCGGTCTTGCCAATGCCGGTCGTGACCTCGCAGCCCCAGTCCTTGAGCTTCTGGGCGACGATCGTGCTGGTCCGCTCTTCCTCGAAGCCGAGCTCGGGATGGGCGTGGATGTCGCGCCGGATGGAGATCATCTCTGCAGCGGCGGCGGCGATCTTCGGATCGATCTTCATTTGTCAGGACTCCAGCAGGAAGGCGGACATTACACGACGAAACTCAGGACCATGCACGTTCGGATATGCATGACCGCCGTCCGGCAGCACATAGGCGCGCGCGCCGGGGATCAGGCGCACGAGATCCTCGGTGAAATAGAGCGGCGTGACGGTATCGTCGCGGGCACACACGGCCAGCGTCGGCGCGCGGACCGACTGCAACTGGCCGCGCCGGTCGTGCGCCACGATGGCGGCAATGCGGGACAGCACGATCTCAGGCACCGGAATGGTGTCGGCCGCCCTCGCCTCCGCGGCGGCAAGGTCTGCGTCGTGGTCGCGGACCCAGGCCGGCGAATTGAGCGCGAGCGCACTCGACTTCAGGTAGGCGGCGGGGCCCAACTCCTTCAACAGCAGGGCACGCACCTCGAAAAGGCGGCGGAAGAATGCATCCGTCTTCGGCCAGGTGGCACTCAGCACCAGCCGGTCGATACGCTCCGGATGCTCGATCGCCAGCACCTGCCCCATCGCCCCGCCGGTCGAATGGCCGCACCAGTGGACGCTGGCAAAACCAAGCCCGTCCATGAGCTGCAGCGCATCGTCCGCCATCTGTGCGACACTGTAGTCGATCCGCGACAAGGTGCTTCGAGCGGTGCCGCGATGGTCGTGCACGATCACGGTAAATTTCCGCGCGAGTTCCGCGATGTTGTCGCCCCACCAGCGGCCGTCGCCACCCAGTCCGGCAACCAGGAACAGCGGAGGGCCGGCACCATGCACTTCGTAGTAGAGGTCGGCACCGTCGCGAAGCTTGAACAGGGGCATTCCGTCTCCGGGGTCTTTTGCGTATGGTCCGGCCCGGAGGAAAGCGCACGATGAAGCGCCTGTCGATTGGACTGTTGGCCTTTTTGGCCGGATGCACGACCCAGCAACAGCAGGTCGTTTCGACGATCCCGCGCCCGGCGCCCGACGAGGCGGCGCCGTCGGGGCTCGCCTATCTGTGCGATGGCCGCAAGGAAGTATCGGTCGTCTATGCGAAGAACCGGGCCTCCGTCACCATGGGCGACCGTACCTGGCGTCTAGAGTACCAGCCGGCCGGTCCAGGGTTCCGCTACGCCGCGGCGGGCACCGAGTGGACGGGCGGACAGGACGAGGTCGCGACGCTGCGCGCCGCTGGGACGTCGACGCCGCTCGCGTTCAACTGCCGTGCCGTCCGGCGGACGGCCTGATCGTCATCCCAGCCAGAACTTGATGACGTAGCCTACGGCCGCGGTCACGCCGACCCCCGCGGCCCACAGGCCGACGAACCAGAGCCACTGACGCGGCGCGGGCATCAATGATAGCCCTCGTGGCCCGTCTTGCCGCGGAACACCCAATAGGAATAGCCGGTGTAGCCGAGAATGATCGGGATCATAACCAGCACGCCCGGCAGCATGAACTTCAGGCTGTGGTGCGGCGCGGCGGCATCCCAGATCGACACCGAGGGCGGCACGACGAAGGGGTAGAGACTGATCCCCAGGCCCGCGAGCCCCAGCAGGAAGAGGCCCAACGCCATCAGGAACGGCGTGTAGTGATGGCGCCGCCCGAGGCTCCAGAAGAGCACGCCCGACACGATGATCACCAGCAGCGGAACCTGGGCCGTGAACAGCACCTGGGGCCATGCGAACCAGCGCAGCCAGTAGGCCTCGCGCAGGAACGGCGTCGCGAGGCTGACCGCCGCCATGGCCAGCAGGGTGGCGATGCCCAGGCGGAAGGCGAAGCGATAGCATTTCTCCTGGAGCGAGCCTTCGCTCTTCATCACCAGCCAAGTCGCGCCGAGCAGGGCATAGCCGCAAACGAGGCTCATCCCCACCAGGAGGCTGAAAGGCGTCAGCCAGTCGAACCAGCCGCCCGCATAGGTGCGATTCCTCACGGCGATCCCCTGCAGCAGGGCGCCGAGCGTGACACCCTGCGCAAAGGCAGCGACGAAGGAGCCGGCACTGAAGGCGAAGTCCCACAGCGCCCGATGGCCGGGATCGCGCCAGCGGAACTCGAAAGCGACGCCGCGGAATACGAGCGCCAGCAGCATCGCGATGATCGGCGCGTAGAGCGCCGACAGGATCATGCCGTAGGCCAGCGGGAACGCCGCCAGGAGGCCACCGCCGCCCAGCACCAGCCAGGTCTCGTTGCCGTCCCAAACGGGAGCGACCGAGTTCATGGCGCTGTCGCGCTCCTGGCCCACGTGCAGCCCCGGGAAGAGGATGCCGACGCCGAGGTCGAAGCCGTCCATGACGACGTAGGCGAGGATCGCGAACGCGATGATGAAGGCGAAGACGGCCGGAAGGTCGAAGGCGAACGGCATCTCAGCCTCCCTGTCCGTTGGCGAGGGTCTCGGCGACCTGGGGCGCGGGCGTGATGCCCGCCGCCCGCACCGGCTGATCGCGGCGCGGGCCTTCCTCGCCGCGATGCGGCGCGTGCGCCATCAGGCGCAGGATATAGTAGGTGCCGGCGCCGAACGCGAAGAAGTAGACCACGACGAAAGCCAGCAGCGACGCGCCCACCGCGGGGGCATCGAGTGCCGACGCGGAGTCGATCGTCCTCAACATGCCGTAGACGGTGAAAGGCTGGCGCCCGACCTCGGTCGTCACCCACCCCGCGATCACGGCCACGAAGCCGGCAGGGCCCATCGCCAGTGCGAAACGATGCAACAGCGGCCAGTCGTAGAGGCGCTTGCGCACCCGCGCGTACAGGCTGATCGCGCCCAGCGTCAGCATCAGCATGCCCAGACCGACCATGATCCGGAAGGCCCAGAACACGACCGCGACTGGCGGCCAATCCTTGCGGTCAACCGTGTCGAGCCCCTTGAGCGGCGCATCCCACGCATGCTTCAGGATCAGCGAGGAAGCCTTGGGGATCTCGACGGCGAACAGGTTCCTGCCGGCCACCTCGTCGGGCCAGGCGAACAGCACCAGCGGCGCACCGTGGTCGTGGCTTTGGAAATGCCCCTCCATGGCCATGACCTTCGCCGGCTGGTGCTCGAGCGTGTTGAGACCGTGCTGGTCGCCGGCCAGGATCTGCAGCGGCGCCACCACGGTGATCATGGCCATTGCCATCGAGAACATCTTGCGCGCGCCCTCGTTCCCACGGTCGCGCAGGAGGTGCCAGGCGCCGACGGCGCCGACCACCAGCGCGGTCGTGAGGTAGGCGCCGAACACGGTATGGACGAGGCGATAGGGAAAGGACGGGTTGAAGATCACCGCCCACCAGTCGACGGGCACGAACTGGCCGCCCGCGTTGATCTCGAAGCCCGCGGGCGTCTGCATCCAGCTGTTGGCCGACAGGATCCAGAACGCCGAGAAGAATGTGCCGACGGCCACCGCCACCGTTGCCGCAAAATGCAGGCCTTTGCCGACCCTGTTCATGCCGAACAGCATGACCCCGAGGAAGCCTGCCTCCAGGAAGAAGGCCGTCAGCACCTCGTAGGCCATGAGCGGACCGATCACCGGCCCCGCCTTGTCGGAGAATACCGACCAGTTCGTGCCGAACTGGTAGGACATGACGATGCCGGACACGACGCCCATGCCGAACGCGAGCGCGAAGATTTTCAGCCAGTACTTGAACAGGTCGAGATAGACCTGTCGCCCGGTCCAGAGCCAAAGCCCCTCCAGCACCGCGAGGAAGCTCGCGAGACCGATCGAGAAGGACGGGAAGATGAAATGGAACGAGACGGTGAAGGCGAATTGCAGCCTCGCCAGGAAGACCGCATCGAAAGTCTCAAACATGGTGCTCTCCCCGATCGGGCTGGGTCGGCGTCAGACGATACGCGCGGCGTAAGCAGGAGACTTCAGGGCGATGGACAGCAACTCCAGCGCGCTCGCCAGGTCGGCCCGATTGCGCGCCGCTCCCAACGCAATGCGCACCGCATGCGCGGGCTCCCCATCGACCAGGAAACTGTCGCTGGTGACGAGAGCGAGCCCCTGGCGCTGGACGTGCGTGGCGAACTCGTTGCGTGTCCATGTCGGCGGAAGCTCCAGCCACACATGGTGGCCTCTGGGATGCGCGCGATAACTCTGCCCCGAGAGCGTCTTCGCGGCCAGACGCTGCCTTGCCGCAGCCTCCGCCGCGATCGCGGCAATGACCGCGTCGGCTGTACCGTCGGCCATCCAACGCATCACCAGCGCGACCATCAGCGGCGCCGGCATCTGCGATACCGTCCGCAGGGCATTCGAAAGGATCGAGCCTGCGGCGCGATCGGGCGAGAGCACGAGCGCGACGCGCAGCCCCGGCGAGAGGCATTTCGACAACGAGACGACAAGATGGGTTCTCTCGGGAACGAGGGCCGCCATCGGCGCGAGCTTCGGATCGAAGCAGCCATACGCGTCGTCTTCGATGAGCAGGAGGCCGTGGCGGCGGATCGCCGCGGCGAGCGCCTCGCGCCGTGCCGGCCCGAGCGTCAGCGTCGTCGGATTGTGGATCGTCGGGACGAGATACACCGCCTTCGCCGCATGGCGCCGGCATGCCTCCTCCAGCGCCTCGGGCCGCATGCCCTCCCCGTCGGAGGGGACACCGACGAGCCGGACGCCGAGCGCTGCGGCTGCCGCCTTGAAGCCTGGATAGGTCAGCCGATCGGTCAGCACGACGTCTCCGGGACGCGTCTCCGCCATCAGGATCGCGGTGAGCGCCGTCTGAGCTCCGGGTGAGATGACGAGGCGGCCGGGTTCCGCGGTCCGTACCCGGCGCCGCAGCCAGTCCGCCGCCGTGCCGCGATCGGCATCGCTGCCGCCCGCCTGCTGGTAATTGAGGAAATCGGAGAAGCCGAAATCGCGCTGGAGGGCGGCGAGCCCGCGCGCAACCCTGCCCTCCAGATCCGCTTCGACCGGCTGGGGCGGCAGGTTCATCGACAGGTCGAAGGCAAGGCCCGCCGCCGCAGCACGCGGCGCCTTAGCCGGACTTTCGGCGACGAACGTTCCCTGCCCCACCCGGGCTTCGACCAGCCCCCGACGCCGCGCCTCGCTGTAGGCCCGCGTCACGGTGGTCAAGTCGAGATCGAGCGACTGCGCCAAGGCACGGTGCGTCGGAAGCCGCTGCCCGCGATGCAAGCGTCCCGTCGAGATGTCCGTCGTCAGCGCTTCGACGATCCGCTCGTAGATCGGCCGCGAGCGGTCGTCGATTGTAGGGACCCAATCCATACAATAGCCCTTTCGTTGGCTTGAATGTATGGGCAGACAGGCAGACATACAATCGCGCAAACCCAAGGAGGACAAGATGTCCGAGGCAAGTGCGGACGCCGGCGCGGCCGGCAAGGGCGGGCTTCATCTGCTGCGCGGCCTGATGTGTCGATGCCCGGCCTGCGGCGAGGGCAGGATGTTCCGCGCCTTCGTGAAGGTCGCCGATTCGTGCGACGCCTGCGGCGAACCCCTGCATCATCATCGCGCCGACGATTTTCCCGCCTACCTCACGATCGTGCTGATCGGCCACGTCATCGTGCCGCTCGCCATGTATGTCGAGATCGCCTTCATGCCCGACTACTGGGTCCACGCGGCGCTCTGGACCCCGCTGGTTTTGCTGATGTCCCTCGCCTCGCTTCAACCGCTCAAGGGCATGATCGTCGCGCTGCAATGGCACATGGGCATGCACGGCTTTGCCGAAGCGAAGAAGGCACGCGCCGAGGCCCTGGCTTAGGCTCTCTTCACCCCCAGGCGTCGAACAGTCCCGCGATCGTGGGCCGGTCGAGTCCGGCCCGCAGGCACGCCTGTAGCAGCACGCGCGCCTTCAGGGGATTGAGACGGCCACCCCAGATCAGGCCGGCCTTGCGCAACGCGATCTCGGAGCTGGGTCCGCCATAGGTCTGGTGCAGCAGCGGCCCACCGCCGGCACGCGGCGACACGACCGTGGGAACGAGCTGCGCAAGCTGACCGACGAGCGGCGCCACACGCTCCGGCACGTGACCGCCGCCCATCGCCCCGATGACAGCGCCGCGATAGCCGAGATGATCGCGATGATCGATCATCGCTTCGAGCAGGTAGCCCGGCTCGTCGAGTCCCATCCAGAGCAGTGCCACGGGCGACTCGCTGTCGCCCGAAACGGAACGCAGCCTGTCCCGCGCGCGTTCGACGGGCGTACGGATCGGCAGCGACATCGGCACGAGCCGGTCTTCGACCAGAGCGGCGAGCGGCCCCGTCTGCGGCGCGGCAAAGGCGTTGAGGCGGCTGGGATGCGCCTTCTGCACCTCGGCGGCCGCATAGACCTCGTCGAGCATGACGGCGAGAACGCCCACCTCGCGCGCATGGGCCTTGACCCACGGATCGCAGGCCACCCGTACTGCCGCGAGCAGGTTGCCGGGACCGTCGGGCGAGGTGAGCGATGGATTGCGCATCGCTGCCGTGACAATGACCGGGATATCCCGATCGACCAGCAGGTCGAGGAGGAATCCCGTTTCCTCCAGCGTATCCGTGCCCTGGGTCACCACGACGCCGTCGACGTCGAGGGCCATGATCTTGCCGGCCAGCGCATGGATCTGCGCAAAGGGCAGCGAATGGCTGCCGACGCGCGACACGGTCTCCGCGCGGATGTCGGCGATATCGCGCAGCGCGGGCACGGCGGCGACGAGATCGTCGGCGCCGAGGCCCATCTGCATGGCGCCCGACGCGTCGGGACTGGTCGCGATCGTGCCGCCAAGGGCCAACACCTGGATACGGGGCAATGTCATCGAAGAAGCCTTAACGAGGAGAAGAAACGCTGCGCCTCGGGGGCGCGCAGGGCGTCGGCCGGTGCGAGATAGCCGAGCGAGACGTAGATACGCCCCTTGAGCAGCACGAGCTGGCGCAACGCGTTGCCGCCGGCCAGAGGCCCGGTCGATTCCACGGCGGAGGCACCCTGCACCGTCTTCCAGTCGACCTGGGTCCACTTGCCGCCGGCCAAACGCTGTGCGCGATCGTCGAGCGCGGCCTGGAGGATGGCACGCGGCTGGCGCACGTCGACGTCGGCCGGGAACTCCGCGGATTGCGCGACGAAGGACAGGCGCCGGTATTCGAGGCTGTAGGAATGGTAGGCGAACGGCGTGCCCCCGGCCGACACGGTGTCGACCACCTTGTAGACGGGGGCGCCGGGCATATCGACGAAGAAGGATTTGTCGGCGCTCTCGACGGGAAACCACGCGGCCGTCTGCGCGACGGACGTACCCGCGACGGCAAGCGCCGGCAACGCGAGGATGGATCTGCGGACGAAAGTCATTGCACGCCCGCGCCTTGCCCGAACTTCTCGCGGGCTTCGGCCTCCGTATAGTAGCCGCGCACGATGTCGCGAGCGATGGAACCGGGATCGCGCCGCGACGGATCGCCGAAGCCGCCCCCGCCTGGCGTCGAGACACGCACGACGTCGCCGACGCCGATCTCGATGTCCTGGTCCTTCGAAAGATGCGGCGGACGGTAGGCGTGTCCGTTCTGCACCACTTCCACCGTATTGGTGTCGCCGTCGCGGCCCCCCAGTACGCCCTGCGGGCCGGTGCGGCCATGGTCCATGACCATGGAGACGCGCGCCTCGCCGCGACGCAGGCGGATCGCGTAGTTGATGCCGAAACCACCACGGAACTCGCCGGCGCCGCCCGACCCCTCGCGCAGCGAGAATTCCTCGAACAGCACCGGGTAGAACTGCTCCAGCACCTCCACGGGCGGCATCTTCGAGATGCCGATGGTCGAGCAGCCGTTGCTCAGCCCGTCGCCCCCCTGGAAGCCGCCGTAACCGCCGCCGGTGAAGAGGTACATGATGTAGTTGCGCTTGCGCTCCGGATCATACCCGCCGACCCCGAGATTGCCGGAGGTGCCGGCCGGTGCGGCAAACAGCAGATCGGGAATCGCCTTGGTCAAGGCCGCGAACACCGCCTCCGCGATGCGTTGGCTTACCTCCGCCGCGCAACCGGACACAGGACGCGGATATCGCGCGTAGAGGAACGTTCCCTCGGGCTCGACGATCTTCAGCGGCTCGAACGTGCCGGCATTGATCGGCACGTCCGGAAAAACATGCTTCACCGCCAGGTAGATCGCCGACTTCGTCGTCGCGATGACGCTGTTCATGGGCCCGCGGCAGGGCGGGCTCGACCCGGTCATGTCGAAGGTGAGATCCTCGCCCTTCTTCGTCACCTTCATGCGGATGGTCAACGGTTCGTCGACGACCCCATCGCTGTCGACCTGCGAACTGCCCTCGTACACGCCATCCGGGATGCTGGCGATCTTCGCCCGCATCTGACGCTCGGCCCGATGACGCATCTCGGCAATGGCCGCTTTCACGGTCGCGGCGCCATACCGGTCGACAAGGTCGGTCAGACGCTGCTCGCCCGTCGCAAGGGCAGCCGCCTGGGCCTTGATGTCGCCGATGCGCTGGTCGGCGATGCGGATGTTGCTCAGGATGATCGAGAGGATCTCCTGGTCCATCTCGCCTTTCTTGAAGAACTTGACTGGCGGGAGACGCAGCCCCTCCTGCTCGACCTCGGTCGCACTGGCAGAGAAACCGCCCGGCACCATGCCGCCGACATCCGGCCAGTGACCGGTGTTCGCCAGCCAGGCGAAGAGCTCGCCGCGATAAAAGAATGGCTTCACGAAGCGCACGTCCATCAGGTGCGTGCCGCCGAGATAGGGATCGTTGACGATGAAGACATCGCCCGGCTCCACCTTCCCTGCATAGTGGGTCTTCACCCGCTCGATGACCGCCTGGGTCGAAAATTGCATGGTCCCGACGAACACCGGCAACCCGAGTTCGCCCTGCGCGATCAGCGAACCGTCGACGGCATCGTAAATCCCGTCGGAACGGTCCATGCCCTCCGAAATCACCGGCGAGAAGGCGGCGCGCACGAAGGCGAGATCCATCTCGTTGCAGACCTGGATCAGGCCGTTCTGGATGACGGTGAGCGTAACCGGGTCGAGGTTGGACATGCCGAATCACTAGCACAGCCCATGCCTTCCTGCGCTATGATCAATGCCTATCCCTTCCCCCTTTTCCAGCGGACGGTCCATGAGCGCGCCCCTCGACGCCAGCAACCTCAACTTGATGAAATTCGGCATCGGCCAGCCGGTCCCGCGGCGCGAGGACCCGACCCTGTTGCAGGGACAGGGCCGCTATACCGACGACGTGAACCTCGCCGGCCAGGCATATGCCGTCATGGTGCGGAGCCAGGTGGCGCACGGCATCATCAAGGGGATCGACACGACGGAAGCACGCACCATGCCGGGCGTGCTGGGCGTATGGACCGGCGCCGACCTCGTCGCAGCCGGCTTCGGCCTGCTGAAATGCGTCATCCCGTTTCCCAACCGCGACGGCTCGCCGATGAAGAAGCCGGAGCGCCCCTCGCTCGCGACCGACAAGGTGCGTTTCGTCGGGGACCCGGTGGCATTCGTCGTCGCCGAGACGCTGGCCCAGGCGAAGGATGCCGCGGAAGCGGTGATGGTCGACATCGAGTCGCTGCCTGCCGTCACGGACGCGCGGGCAGCCGCGCAACCCGACGCGCCGATCCTTTATGACGAAGCTCCAGGCAATGTCTGCCTCGACTACCATTTCGGCGATGCGGAGAAGGTGGCGGCAGGCTTCGCCAAGGCGGCGCATGTCACCAAGCTGCACATCAACAACAACAGGATCGTCGTCGCCGCCATGGAGCCGCGCTCGGCCATCGCCGAGTTCGACGGGGCGAGCGGCCGGTACACGCTGCACAGCTGCAGCCAGGGCGTGTTCGGCCTCAAGAACCAGATCGCCAACGACATCCTCAAGGTGCCCCCGGACAAGCTGCGCATCCTGACCGGCAATGTCGGCGGCTCCTTCGGCATGAAGGCATCGGCCTATCCGGAATATGCCGCCCTCTTCCACGCGGCGAAGCTGCTCGGCCGTCCGGTGAAATGGACGGACGACCGCTCCGGTTCGTTCCTCAGCGACCAGCACGGCCGCGACTTCGAGTTCGACGTCGAACTGGCCCTCGACAAGGACGGCACCTTCCTTGCCCTGCGCATGAACGGCTACGGCAACATGGGCGCCTATCTCGCGACCGTTGCGCCGATGATGCCGACCCTGAACCTCGCCAAGAACTCGGTCGGCGTCTATGCGACGGCGGCGCTGGAAGTGAACACCAAGTGCATGTTCACCAACACGACACCGGTCAGTGCCTATCGCGGGGCCGGACGGCCCGAAGGCAACTATTTCGTCGAGCGCCTGGTCGAGACGGCGGCGCGCGAGATGAAGATCGACCCGATCGAGTTGCGCAAGCGCAACCATATCAAGCCCGAGGCGATGCCCTACAAGACGCCGGGCGAGACGACCTATGACAGCGGCGACTTCACCGCGCTGCTCGACAAGGCGCTGGCCGCGGCGGACTGGGCGGGCTTCGAGGCACGCAAGGCAGAGAGCACGGCGCGCGGAAAGCTGCGGGGACGCGGCCTCGGCAACTATCTCGAAGTGACGGCGCCGCCGACCAAGGAACAGGGCGGGCTGCGCTTCGAGCCCAACGGCGATGTCACCATCATCACGGGAACGCTCGACTATGGCCAGGGACACTGGTCGGCGTTTGCGCAGGTGCTGACGGAAAAGCTCGGCATCCCGTTCGACCGCATCCGCCTGATCCAGGGCGACAGCGATCTGCTGATCGCGGGCGGCGGCACCGGCGGCTCGAAGTCGATCATGGCCTCCGGGGCAGCCATCATCGAGGCATCCGACAAGGTCGTCGAGAAGGGCAAGCAGATCGCCGGCGTCGCCCTGGAGGCCTCGCCGGTCGACATCGAGTTCAAGGCGGGACGCTTCGGGATCGTCGGCACCGATCGCGGTATCGGGATCATGGAACTGGCCGAGAAGCTGCGCAGCGGCATGACGTTGCCCGAGGGAGTGCCCGCGACGCTCGACGTGACCCATGTGCACGAGGCGGCGCCATCCGCCTTCCCCAACGGCGCCCATGTCGCCGAGGTCGAGATCGACCCCGAGACGGGAACGATCGAGGTGGTGAAGTACACGATGATCGGCGACTTCGGCACGGTCATCAATCCGCTGCTGGTCGAGGGCCAGAGCCATGGCGGCGTGGTCCAGGGCATCGGCCAGGCGATCATGGAGCACACGGTCTATAGCGAGGACGGCCAGCTCCTCACCGGAAGCTTCACCGACTATGCCCTGCCGCGCGCGTCGGACGTCCCATCCTTCAGCATGGGCTATCACGCGGTGCCGGCGAAGACCAACCTTCTGGGCGCGAAGGGATGCGGCGAGGCAGGCTGCGCCGGCTCGCTTCCCTCGGTCATGAACGCGATCGTCGATGCGCTGGGCGGCCGGCATATCGACATGCCGTGTACGCCCGAGAAGGTCTGGGCGGCGATCAACGGCTGACGTCCGTCCAAACTAAGAAGGCGCGCCCGACGAGGCGCGCCTTCATAATTTCCACGATCGAGACGTTCGGAGACGTCAGGCCGGCGTGAACATCGGCAGCGGCGGACCGCCATCGGTCGGCTTGAAGACCAGCTTCACCGGCTGCTCGCATTTCAGCGCGTCGAAATCGCAATCGACGATGTTGGTCACCATGCGCGGGCCTTCGGCCAGCGTCACGTACGCCATGGCATACGGCACCGGCGCACGGCGCATGACGCTGAACGAGTAGATCGTGCCCTTGCCCGACGCCTCGACCCATTCGGTCTTGTCGCTGAAGCAGAACGGGCAGATCGACCGCGGATAATGATGGGCCTGTCCGCAGGACGTGCACTTCTTCACCAGCAGCTTGCCCTTGCCGGCCGCATCCCAATAGGCCTGCGTTTCCGGACTGATCGCCGGCGGCGGCAGCTTGCGCTCCTTGGCTTCGGCCATGGTCTACTCCCTCTCCAGAATGACGGTCGCGCTGCCGTGGCGCAGGCCGAGCGATCCGCCCGTGCCGTGCGCGATGGCGAGGTCGCAATTCTTCACCTGCACCTTCGGATGGGCCTCGCCGCGAAGCTGGCGCACCGCCTCGAGCACCTTGGTCAGGCCGCCGCGATTGGCGGGATGATTGCTGCAGAGCCCGCCGCCATCGGTGTTGAACGGAAGCTTGCCGGTGCCCGAGATCAGGTTGCCGTCGGCGACGAACGCCCCGCCCTTGCCCTTCTCGCAGAAGCCGAGATCCTCGAGCTGCATCAGCACCGTGATGGTGAAGCTGTCGTAGATCGAGGCGTACTTGATGTCGGACGGCTTGACGCCGGCCTCCTCGAAGGCCGCCTTGCCGGTGAAGCGTGCGCCGGAATAGGTCAGGTCGACCTTTCCGCCCATCTGGGTCTTGATGAACTCCGAAGCGCCTAGGAGCTTGATCTTGGGCCGCTTGAGCTTGGCCGCGATCTCCGGCGCCACGACGACGATGGCACCGCCGCCGTCGGTGATGACACAGCAATCCAGCCGGTGCAGCGGATCGGAGATCATCGGCGAGTTGACGACTTCCTCGACCGTGACGACGTCCTTGAGCAGCGCATGCGGGTTGTACTGCGCATGGTGAGAGGCTGCGACCTTGATCCAGGCGAGTTGCTCGGAGGTCGTGCCGAACTCGTACATGTGGCGCATGGCGCACATCGCGTACATGTTGACGACGGTCGGCCCGTAGGGAAATTCGAACGGCTCGTCCGGCGTCGGCGTGCCACCGCGGCTGCGCGGCACGGTACCGGTCGCCATTCCTTCGGCGCGCGGCCGGCCTGCCAGCGTGATCAGCGCGACCTTGCACTTGCCGGCGGCGATCGCCTCTGCGGCGTGGCCGACATGCAGCACGTACGAGGAACCGCCGGTATCGGTCGAATCGACGTGCCGGACCTTGAGGCCCATATACTCGACCATCGACATCGGACCGAGGCCGGGAGCATCGCCCGCGCAGAAATAGCCGTCGACATCGTCTTTGGTCAGGCCGGCGTCTTCGAGGGCGCCCTTGGCGACCTCTGCATGAAGCTGGGCCAGCGAGATATCCTTCGCGAGGCGCGTCGGATGCTCGTAGATGCCGGCGATATACGCTTTGCCCCTTATGCTCATCGGCGGGCGATCTCCTTTTCCATGTTGCGCCGCATCGTGGCCGAGGAGCCGCTCACGGAAAAGCGAGAACTTTCGCCCCGAGGAATCATTACAGCTTTTTGCGAAACCGGTCGGGGGAAGCGACGGCTACGGGCTGCCTTGCCGCTTGCGGGCCAACCTCGATCCGCGAATCGGCAGGACGAACCCGCCAGGCCGCTCCCCGGCGTCAAGAGACGATGTGCATCAAGCGCTCGCGACATCAGTCGCCTGCGACATCGCGCGCGCCAGGGGTGCGATTGCGGAATTCTTCCGGTGCCTCGCGGCCGGCATCGGTGAAGGCCTTCTTCACGGCCGCCACGTTCGGGCCGAAGATCCCCTTGCGGTTGTCCTTGGCCCAGGCATTCGAGTTCAGGATCGTGTCGAGCGAGCCTTGGAAACGCGGCATGACATAGCGGGCGAATAGCTCGTAGGAGCGCATCGTCTGCTCGCGCGTCGCCCATTCATGGGCGCGGAACAGCACGCCACCGAAGCCGCCGTTGGAAAAACCGAGCAGCCGCTCGATGCCCTTCGCCACCGTATCGGGCGTTCCGACCAGGGTCGTGCCCATCTTCACGCCGTCGCGCAGCGGGTCGTCGGCACGTCCCGGCGGACGCCCCAGCGTGTCCTCGAAATAGGTGACGGTTTCGCGCCGTTCGCCGGCATGGACCTCGCGCAACGCCTGCTCGTCGTCCTCGGCGAGATGGGCGTTGACCACGACGCGCCACTTGGAGCGGTCCGCGGTCTTGCCATGCTTCGCCGCCGTCTCCTCGTAGATGCCCCATTGCTTGCCCAGCATCTCGGGTCCGCCGGGAATGCCGGCGCCGATCGACAACACGCCGAGCCCATGCTTTCCGGCCGCGATCATGCCCGACGGGGTGATCGTGCTCGCGCAGGCGATTGGAAAATGCGGATAGCTATAGGGGGCGAGATGGAGACGTGCTTCCTTCAACTCGAACCAGTCGGTCTTCATGGTGACCGGCTCCTCGCACTTCAGCAGGCGCATGATGGCGTCCAGCGCCTCTTCCATGCGCGGCCGCTGGGTCGAGGGATCGATGCCCATCATATAGGCGTCGGACGGCAGCGCGCCCGGACCGCAGCCCAGCATCGTGCGTCCACGCGACATGTGATCGAGCTGCACGAAGCGGTTCGCGACCATGAGCGGATGATGGTACGGCAGGCTGGTCACGCCCGATCCGAGCCGGATATAGCGCGTGCGCTCGATGGCGGCGCCGATGAACACTTCCGGCGACGCGATGGTTTCCCAACCGGCGGAATGATGCTCGCCGATCCAGGCCTCGTCGAAGCCCAGTTCGTCGATCCACTCGATCAGCTCCATGTCGCGCGCCATCGCGAGCGTGGGATTCTCGCCGAGCCGGTGGAACGGTGCCAGGAAGATGCCGAAGGTGAGGCCCTTGTGATTGCCGGTCTGCGCCATGAGTTTCCCTCGCCGAAATTCGCCCGTGGACCGCAACAATAGCACACGCCACCATGGCGGCGATGAGCGAAGACCACGACCTGCCCCTCTCGCGCTTCACGATCGTCGAGGTGAACGACGCGGATGTGCCGTTGTGCCTGCGGCTGGCGACGTCGCTTGCCGCCAAGATCGCCGCCGATCTCGGTGCGACCGTCCTCAAGGTCGAACCGCCCGAAGGCGACCCCGTCCGGCGGGCGCCGCCGCTGCTGCCGAAAGGCGAAAGCGCGCTACATCACTTCCTGAACAGCTCGAAGCGTTCGCTCGTCCTCGATCTGGCCGCGGCCCCCGGTCGACAGGCACTCGCCGGCCTGCTCGACCGCGCCGACGCCGTGCTGTTCGAGGAGGCTGCCTCCATCGCATCGGTGATCCCGGGCCACCGGGCGACGCCGATTGAGATCGCGGCGTTTCCGATCGAGATGAAGGCCGCGGGCCGTCCGGTCAGCGAACTCGCGATCCAGGCATTGGGCGGGTTGATGCACATGATCGGCGAGCCCGACCGCAAGCCGCTGAAACTTGCCGGCCACCAGGCATCCTATGCGGCGGGCCTGACCGCCTTCACGGGGCTCATGGCGGCGCTCGCCGCCCGAGATGCCGGGCGGCAGCCTCCCGCCGTCCGCGTGTCGCTCGCCGAGGTGATGCAGTGGGTGAACTGGAAAGCGGCCTCCGGCGCGCAGGCGGCCGGCACGTCGCCCGGACGCGAGGGCAAGGAATCGGAGTTCCAGGTCCTGCCCTGCCGCGATGGCCATGTCGCCGTGGTCTACACCGTGACGCAGTGGCCGGCGACGCGCGCGCTGATCGGCGATCCACGCCTCGACGATCCGAAATTCGCCACCCGTGCCGGTCGCCGCAAGCATATCGACGAGCTGTACGCGGTCTTCGCACCCTGGTTCACGGACAAGACGCGCGACGAGATACAGCGGGCGGCACAGGCGAAGGGCGTGCCGTTCGGCCCCGTCTTCTCGCCTGCCGAATTGATCCGCACCGAACAGTATGTCGCGCGCGGCTTCCTTGCAGAGCTGATTCATCCGGCCGAAGGCGCGCTACGCCTGCCGCAGCTGCCCGTCAAATGGAATGGCCGGTCGTTTGCGCCGCGACTCGCACCGGATCTCGCGGCATGAACGCGCGTCCTCTCTCCGGCGTGCGCGTTCTGGATTTCGGCCTGCTGACGGCCGGCGCCAATACGTCGGCGATGCTGGCCGACCTCGGCGCCGACGTGATCAAGATCGAATCGGGCGCCTACCTCGATCCGTTCCGCGTGGTCGGCAAGCCCGACAACGAAGACGGCTGGTGGAACCGCTCGCCGCAGTTCCGCTTCACCAACCGCAACAAGCGCGGCCTCGCCCTCAACCTGAAGTCGCCCGAAGGCCAGCAGGTAATCCGCGACCTTGCCGCCCACTGCGATGTCGTCGTCGAGAATTTCCGCCGCGGCGTTCTCGATCGCGCGGGCCTCGGTTACCGCGATCTCAGTGCCGTCAACCCGCGCCTGGTGTTCGCCGCGATTTCCAGCCAGGGGGACACGGGGCCCGAGCGCATGAACGTCTCGTTCGGCTCGACGCTGGACGCCACGTCCGGCATCGCCGCTTTGACCGGCTATAACGGCGAGACGCCGCGTATTTCCGGCATGGACGTGAACTATCCCGACCAGATCGTGTCGCTGTTCGCGACCGGGATCGTCATCGCTGCGGTGATGGACGCGAGGAAATCGGGCAAAGGCGCCTATCTCGACATTTCCCAACGCGAAGTCGCCTCCTTTACCCTGGGCGAGGAGATCGTCGCCGCGTCGGCCGACACCGGCCATCCCCAAGGTCCGCGCGGGAACAGCGTCGTCGGCATCCCGCAGCAGGATGCCTATCTCTGCAGCGATGGCGGATGGCTTGCCGTCACCCTCGCCGAGCCGGATCCCGACATGGCGCACTTCTGCGCATCGCATTCACGCGAAGCGGCGCTCGGCCTGCTGCTGGCGCGAGGTGTTGCCGCGGCGCCCTGCCTCGACGGCAACGACCTTCTGCGCGACACCGCACTACAGGGCGTCACGCTCGTCCGCGACGAGCACGGCCAGCTCGTGAAGGGCCTGCCATACCGGCTCGACGGCCGGGGGATCACCATCGAACGGGCGGCGCCCGACCTCGGCCAGCATACGCGCGAGATCCTGCGCGAGCTGCTGGGCTACGACGACCAGCGCCTGGAAGAACTGGACAGGAATGGCGTGACATCGACCACGCCCAGCATCGGAGAGGTCTGAGACATGCCGCGCGCAGAAGTACGTGCCCTGATGGAGCGCATGACGATTCCCGTCATCGCCGCCCCAATGTTCCTTGTCTCCAATCCGGCGCTCGCCCTCGCCTGTTGCAGCGAAGGGGTCATGGGAAGCTTCCCGGCCCACGGCACGCGCAGCCGCGAGGAATTCCAGGGCTGGCTCGACGAGATGGTCGACGGCATCAAGCGTCTGGAAGATGCCGGCCGGCGACCGGCCCCTTGGGCGGTCAATCTCGTCGTCCACGCGTCGAACCCGCGTTACCAGGGCGATCTCGAACTGGTCGAGAAATACAAGGTTCCGGTCGTCCTGACCTCCAAGGGTGCCCCGGGGGATGCCATCAAGCGCATCCATGGCTGGGGTGCCGTCGCCCTCCACGACATCGCCAACCGGCGCCACGCCGAGAAGGCACTGGAGGCGGGCGTCGACGGCGTGATCGCCGTGGCCGGCGGGGCGGGCGGCCACACCGGCACGATCAATCCGTTCGCGCTCATGAACGAGGTGCGGCAGCTCGGCGACAGCTTCGCCGTCGTGCTGGCAGGCGGCCAGACCACCGGTCGCGACGTTCTGGCGGCGGAGGCGATGGGGGCCGACCTCGCCTATATCGGTACGCGCTTCATCGCGACGCAGGAGGCGATGGCCGCGCAGGCACACAAGGACATGATCCTGAACACGCGGGCGACGGATGTCTTCCTGACCGCTTCGATCGACGGTGCGCCGGCCAACTGGCTGACGCCCAGCCTGGTGGCGGCGGGTATAGACCTCGACGTGCTGCGCACGACCCTGCCGGGCAAGATCGTCGGAGCGCAGGAGAACAAGAAGCGCTGGAAGGACATCTACACGGCCGGTCACGGCGTCGGTAATATCGACGATCTTCCCGGCACCGCCGAACTTTGCCGTCGTCTCGTCGCGCAATACCGCGAGGCGAAGTCTTCGATGTCGCAAGCCTTTGGCGGACGCGCCGCGGCATAGACGCTGCCCATGCCCCTGCTCTAGGCTTTCGCCCTCTCGAACGGAGGTCAACAGCGTGAAGACAAAGGCAGCGGTCTGCTTCGAAGCCGGCAAGAACCTGGAGATCGAGACCGTCGACCTCGAAGGGCCGAAGTTCGGCGAGGTACTGGTCGAGATCAAGGCGTCGGGCGTCTGCCATACCGACGAATTCACGCGCTCCGGCGGCGATCCGGAGGGGCTGTTCCCGGTCATCTTCGGTCACGAGGGGGCGGGCGTCGTCGTCGAGGTCGGCCCCGGCGTCATGTCGCTGAAGGAAGGCGACCACGTGATCCCGCTCTACACGCCGGAATGCCGGCAGTGCAAATCGTGCCTCTCGGGCAAGACCAATCTCTGCACCGCGATCCGTTCGACGCAGGGCCAGGGCGTGATGCCGGACGGCACGTCCCGTTTCTCGCTGAACGGCAAGAAGATCCATCATTACATGGGCTGTTCGACGTTCTCTAACCACACGGTCCTGCCCGAGATCGCCCTCGCCAAGATCCGGCCGGACGCGCCCTTCGAAAAGGTCTGCTACATCGGCTGCGGCGTCACGACCGGAATCGGTGCCGTCATCAACACGGCAAAGGTCGAGGCCGGCGCCAACGTCGTGGTGTTCGGGCTGGGCGGCATCGGCCTCAACGTGCTGCAGGGCGCGCGCATGGTGGGCGCAAACATGATCGTCGGCGTCGACCTCAATCCCGACCGCGAGGCGCTGGGCCGCAAGTTCGGCATGACGCATTTCGTCAATCCGAAGGAGCTGGGCGGCAAGGATTTGGTAGCGCATCTGGTCGAGCTGACCGATGGCGGCGCCGACTACAGCTTCGAGTGCGTGGGCAGCACCAAGCTCATGCGCCAGGCGCTGGAGTGCTGCCATCGCGGCTGGGGCAAGTCGATCATCATCGGCGTGGCCGGCGCCGGCCAGGAAATCTCGACGCGGCCGTTCCAGCTGGTGACCGGCCGGCACTGGATGGGCACGGCTTTCGGCGGGGCCAAGGGCCGTCGCGACGTACCGAAGATCGTCGACTGGTACATGGACGGCAAGATCGACATCGATTCGCTCATCACCCACGTGATGCCGGTCGAGAAGATCAACGACGCCTTCGACCTCATGCACAAGGGAGAGTCGATCCGCAGCGTCGTCACCTTCTAGCCGACAGAAAAAACAAGCGGAGGAAGCCACGCCATGACCGTTCGCAGGATCGGCGCAGCCACCATCGAGAAGGTCGAGGAAATCTGCGGGCCGGGCTTCAAGCCCGCCCGCATGTTCCCGAAGTTCGAGCAGGAAGCGTTCGACGCGCAGAAGGAATGGATGGTGCCCGACCATGTCGAGGCGGGCTCCGATCGCCTCATCGGCTCGGTCCATACCTGGATCGTCAAGACGGGCCGGCATACGATCCTGATCGACACATGCCTCGGCAACCACAAGCAGCGCCACAATCCCGGCTGGAACAACCTCGACACGCCGTTCCTCGACAGGCTCGAGGCCTGCGGCTGCCCGGCGGAATCCGTCGACTTCGTGATGTGCACGCACCTTCATGTCGACCATGTCGGCTGGAACACGAAGCTGGAGAACGGGCGCTGGGTGCCCACTTTCCCGAATGCGAAGTACCTGTTCGCCAAACGCGAGTACGCGCACTGGGAGAAAGAGCGCAAGACGCTTCAAAACAGCGGTGCAGGAGCAAGCGTCAACGACGGCTCGTTCGACGATTCGGTGCTGCCGGTGGTGGAGGCCGGCCGGGCCGTGATGATCGACAGCGACCATCAGCCCGATCCGCTTCTCACCATCGCGGACTATCCAGGACACACCCCGGGATCCATCGCCATCAATCTAGAGGATGGCGGCCGCATGGCCACCTTCTCCGGCGATATCATGCACCATCCGATCCAGGTCTACCGGCCCGACTGGTCGAGCCAGTTCTGCTGGGATCAGGAGATGTCGGCACGGTCGCGCCGCAAGCTGCTCGAGGATTGCGTCGAGAACAACGCGCTGCTGTGCCCCGCCCACTTCCCCGGCGCCAATGCAGGCTATATCAGGCCCCAGGGCGACAGCTTCCGCATCGACTGGGACGTCGTCGCACGATGAAGCTCGAACCCCTGCTCGACGGGCTCTCCTTCGGCGAAGGTCCACGCTGGCACGACGGCAAGCTCTGGTTTTCCGATTTCTACGTCCATCAGGTGCGCACGGTCGACGAGAATGGACACGCCGAGACCGTCGTCGAAGTACCCGGGCAGCCCTCGGGATTGGGCTGGCGACCCGACGGGACGATGCTGATCGTGAGCATGCTCGACCGGCGGCTGATGCGATATGCCCACGGCAAGCTCGCCGTCGAGGCGGAACTCGGGCACCTCGCGACGGGCCATTGCAACGACATGGTCGTCGACGCCCAGGGACGCGCCTATGTCGGCAATTTCGGCTACGACCGCCATGGCGGCGAGGCGCAGCGGACCGCCTGCCTGGCGCGCATCGACCCCGATGGTTCGGTGCACAAGGCGGCGGACGAGCTGCTTTTCCCGAACGGTACGGTCATCACGCCCGACGGTCGGACGATGATCGTCGGCGAGACCTTCGCACATCGGCTGACGGCGTTCGACATCGCCGCCGACGGGACGCTCTCGAACAGGCGCACCTGGGCTGAGATCGAAGGCTGCTTTCCCGACGGCATCTGCCTCGACGAAGAGGGTGCGATCTGGGTCAGCGACCCGTTCGGCCGTCGCGTGCTGCGTGTCCTCGAAGGCGGCAGGATCACGCACAATCTCGACTTGGCGCCGCGTGGCGCCTACGCCTGCATGCTGGGCGGCCGCGACCGGCGCACGCTGTTCGTGGTCACCAACAGCAAGAGCGGGCCGACCACCGTCGAAACGATGGAAGGCCGGATCGAGACCATGCGCGTCGACGTGCCCGGCGCCGGACTTCCGTAAGGAGCAGACGATGAAAGTTGCCGAGGACGACACCGGCCTTGCCGGTAAGGTAGCGATCATTGCAGGTGGCGGAGCCGCGGGCGACGGCATCGGGAACGGCCGCGCGGCGGCGATCCTCCTGGCCAGATCGGGCACCAACGTGCTGGTGGCGGATCGCGACCTCAAGCTGGCGGAGCGCACCGTCGACATGATCAGGGCCGAGGGCGGGCATGCCGCCGCCCATGCCGGCGATCTCACGCAGGAAACGGAGTGCAGGCGCCTGGTCGACGCTGCCGTGGATCGCTGGGGCCGCCTCGACTTCCTCGACAACAATATCGGGATCGGCAGCCGCGGATCCGTGGTCGAGGAGAAACCGGACGATTTCCGGCGCGTCATGCAGATCAACGTCGAAACGATGTTCCTGGTCTCCAGGCACGCGATTCCCGCGATGATCAAGACCGCCAAGGGTGGTGCGATCGTCAACATCTCCTCGATATCCGCGCTGCGGCCGCGCGGCCTCACGACCTACACGACCTCGAAGGCCGCCGTGATCGGCCTGACCAAGGCGATGGCGGTCGACCATGGCCGGGACGGCATCCGCGTGAACTGCATCTGCCCAGGCCCCATGTACACCCCGATGGTCTATGCGCGCGGCATGAGCGACGCCGCACGTGCGCAGCGCGCCAAGGCGTCGGTCCTGAAGACCGAGGGTACCGGCTGGGATGTGGGCCACGCGGTGCGCTTCCTGCTTTCGGCACACGCCCGTTACATCACCGGCCAGGTGCTGGTCGTGGATGGCGGCGTCACACTGCAAGGTCCGGAGCGCGACTCGCAGGATCATTAGACAGAGACCAACGGACAACCCCAAGGGAGAACGAACAAGATGGCCCGCCTGCCCTATCTCGAGGCCGACCAGGTCGCGCCCGAGTATCGAGACATGCTCGCGCGCAACACCAACCTGCACAAGCTGCTCGTGAACTCGCCCGGCATGGCACGCGCTTTCAGCGGGCTGGGCGGATACATCAGGTTCAAGAGCAAGCTCGATCCAAGGCTGCGCGAACTCGCGATCCTGCAGGTCGGATGGCTGGAGAAGTCGGAGTACGAGTTCACGCACCACGTCAAGATCGGCAAGGAATTCGGTGTCACCGACGAGGACATCCAGGGTCTGATGGCGGAAACGGACGGCAAGTCCTCGAAGCTGGAGCCGCTTGCCAAGGCGATCCTGAGAGGCGCGCGCGAGATGGTTCGCGATATCGGCATGTCGGCGGCGACCTTCGAGGAGATTCGCAAGGAACTGTCCGACGAGCAGATGACGGATCTCGTGCTCACCATCGCTTTCTATTGCGGCGTGGTCCGCGTGCTGGCGACCATGCAGATCGACAACGAACCGCAGTACAAAGAAGTCCTGAAGCAGTACCCGATTCCGGGAGTGAAGTGAGATGCGCCTCGAGGACAAAGTCGCCATCGTCGTCGGCGCCGGACAGAGCCCGGGCGAAGGTGTCGGAAACGGACGGGCCACGGCGCTCACTTTCGCGCGTGAAGGCGCCAGGGTCCTGTGCGTCGATCACAACCTCGCTTCTGCCGAGGAGACGGTCGCGCTGATCCGCGAGAAAGGCGGCACGGCCGAGGCCTGCAAGGCAGACGTGACGCGAAATGCCGACCTGAAGAACATGGTCGATATGGCCTCCGCACGCTGGGGCCGCGTGGACATCCTGCATAACAATGTCGGCGTTTCGCTGTCGGGCGGCGATGCCGAGCTCGGCGAGATCACGGAGGAAGCCTTCGATCGCTGCGTGGCGATCAACCTCAAAAGCTGCATTTTCGCCGCCAAGCATGTGCTGCCGATCATGCGAAAGCAGCAAAGCGGCGTGATCCTGAACATCTCGTCCATGGCCGTGATCACGACCTATCCCTATGTCGCCTACAAGGCGACCAAGGCGGCGATGGTGTCGTTCACGGAGCAGCTCGCCTATCAGAACGCCCAGTACGGTATCCGCGCCAACGTGATCCTGCCCGGCCTCATGAACACACCGATGGCCGTCGACACACGCGCAAGGACGTTCAGCAAGAGCCGGGCCGAGGTAGAAGCCGAGCGCGATTCAAAGGTGCCGCTGCGGAAGAAGATGGGCACCGGCTGGGACGTCGCCAATGCCGCGCTGTTCCTCGCTTCGGAGGAGGCGAACTTCATCACCGGCGTCACGCTGCCGGTGGACGGCGGCGCCAGCGTCCGCCGCGGTTAGAAGGCGACCACGGGCCCGCTCTAGCAGGGCGTGTCGCCTGCGAAGGCAGTAGGGTGAATAAAGCGCGCCTCCAGCCGCATGGCAGAAGGCCTTTTGCTCATTTGCCTGCTAAATCGGCAAGCGAAGCGGGAAGATCGAAAAGATCCGGCCCCGCGGCATCTCGTCCGGCTTTTGCGGACCGCCATGCGGAGTCCGCTGCGCCCATTCCTCGACGTTGCAGTCGCACCGCGTCATGTTCCCGGCCTGTCACAATGGAGGAACGAGAATGCGGACAGCAATCAGGCTCCTGGGCGCCATGGCGGCGCTGGGGCTGGCGGCCTCGCCCGCCGCCGCCCAGAAGAACGGCGGCATCATGAAGATGTACATCCAGGACAATCCGCCGAGCGCGTCGATCCACGAGGAAGCGACGACTTCGACGGTCGTGCCGTTCATGAGCATCTACAACAATCTCGTCGTGTTCGATCAGCAGGTGCCGCAGAACAGCCTGGACTCGATACGCCCCGACCTCGCGGAGAGCTGGTCGTGGAGCGAGGACGGCAAGAATCTCACCTTCAAGCTGGTGGGGAATGCCAAGTGGCACGACGGCAAGCCCTTCACCTCGGCCGACGTGAAATGCACCTGGGACATGCTCACGGGCAAGAGCGAGACCCACAAGCTGCGCAAGAATCCGCGCGCGTCCTGGTACTGGAATCTCAAGGAAGTGACGACCAACGGCGATCGCGAGGTCACTTTCCATCTCGGCCAGCCGCAGCCCTCGCTGCTGGTGCTCCTCGCCTCGGGCTACAGCCCGGTCTATTCGTGCCACGTCCCAACGGCGCAGATGCGCACCAAGCCGGTCGGCACCGGTCCGTTCAAGCTGCAGGAATTCAAGCAGAAGGAAATCGTCCGGCTGGCGCGCAACCCCGACTACTTCAAGAAGGGCAAGCCGCACCTCGACGGCATCGAATTCCCGATCGTGCCCGCGCGAGGCACGGCCATCCTCGGCCTGGTCTCGGGCCGCTATGACATCTCCTCGCCCTACGGCGTGACTATCCCGCTGATCAAGGACGTGAAGAGCCAGGCACCGAACGCGGTCTGCGAGGTCGCCCCGATGAACAACACGTCGAATCTGATCGTGAACAGCGAAGCGCCCCCGTTCGACAATCCAGACATCCGTCGGGCTCTGCTGCTCTCGTTCGACCGCAAGGCCTTCATCGACATCATCAACCAGGGCCAGGCGGATATCGGCGGCGTCATGGAGCCGGCGCCCGGCGGCGTCTGGGGCATGCCCAAGGCGATGATGGACGAGGTCAAGGGTTATGGGCCCGACGTCCAGAAGAACCGCGCCGAAGGCCGCGAGATCATGAAGAAGCTGGGCTACGGTCCGGACAACAAGCTCAAGCTCAAGGTCGCCACCCGCAACCACCTGCTCTATCGCGACCCTGCCGTGATCCTCATCGACCAGCTCAAGGAGGTCTATATCGAGGGCGAGCTGGAACTGGTCGACACCACGATCTGGTTCAACAAGATCGCACGGAAGGATTACTCGATCGGCCTCAACACGACCGGCAACGGCGTCGACGATCCCGACCAGAACTATTTCGAGAACTATGGCTGCAAGTCGGAGCGCAACTACACCGGCTACTGCAATCCCGAGATCGAGAAGCAGTTCTTCGTCCAGTCGGCCGAGCGCGACATCGAGAAGCGCAAGAAGCTTGTCTGGGAGATCGACAAGCAGATCCTCGAGGACGGTGCGCGCCCGATCATCATGTGGAATGCGTCCGGCACCTGCTGGCAACCCTATGTGAAGGGCTACAAGCCGATGGTGAACAGCCTCTATAACGGTTCGCGCTACGAGGACGTCTGGCTCGACAAGTAGGTCGAGCTCGACTGCCCAAACCCGACGCCTGGCTTCCCGACGGAGGCCAGGCGTTTTCTTTATGGCTGCCCGCCGAACCGCGCGGTCAGTTCACGAGTTCGAAGCGGTCGACATCGACCAGGCCACGGTCCGTGATCCGGAGATGCGGGATCACCGGCAGCGGCAGGAACGCCATCTGCAGAAAGGGCTCGTGCAACGGCGTGCCGAGTCGGCGCACCGCGGCCCGCAATGCCCTCAGTCCTCGCTCCACGGCCTCGAAGGGCTGGTCGCTCATGAGGCCCGCAATGGGTAGCGCGAGTTCCGCGAGGACTGCGCCATCCGCCGCGGCGACGAAGCCGCCGCCCAAGGCGATCAACCGGTTCACGGCGACAGCCATGTCGGAGTCGCTGCAGCCAACCACGCAGACATTGTGGCTGTCGTGGCCGACCGACGAAGCGATGGCGCCGCGCTGCAGGCCGAAGCCCTTCACGAAGCCGCGGCCGACATTGCCGCGCCTGTCGTGGCGGCCCAGCACGGCGACCTTCAACACGTCGCTCGCGATATCGGACACGAAAGCACCGTCATGCGCCGCTACCGGTACGGTCAGCCGGTCCGTCAGAATCTGCGCCGGCCGGATGCCGATCACCGGCGGCGGGTTGGAGGCACCAGGCATATGGAACGTGGCGGCGTCGACGGGCCGGAGTTTCATGGACTCCAGACCGACGGCCGCCACGTCCGGCCGCACGCGGAACCGGTCGGGCGTCACCGGCGCCCCTCGGCAGATGACCGAATGGACCTTGCAGGTTGCCAGATCCTCGAGCAGGACGATGTCGGCGCGCTGGCCCGGCGCGACCAGTCCGCGATCGACCAGTCCGAAATGCCGTGCGGCCGACCAGGTCGCCGCCCGGTAGGCGTCGAGCGGGCGAACCCCGCGCCCGATCGCCATCCGGATAAGATGGTCGACATGCCCTTCCTCGGCGATGTCGAGCGGATTGCGGTCGTCGGTACAGAAGGCGAGGAACGGGGCGCGCTCTGTCGTGATCAGCTCGGCGAGCGCGGCGAGGTCCTTGGAGACCGTTCCCTCGCGCACCAGCACCTGCATCCCCTTGGCAAGCTTCTCGCGGGCCTCGGCCGCCGATGTCGTCTCATGGCAGTTGCGGACGCCCGCGGCGATATAGGCGTTGAGGTCGTAAGACGAGAGAAGCGGGGAATGACCGTCGATCTGGACGTCGGAGAAAGCGGCGAGCTTGGCGAGGACTGCGGGATCCTTGTTCAACACGCCGGGCACGTTCATGAATTCGGCGAGGCCAAGCACCTTGGGATGATGCTTGTAGGGAAGCAGGTCTTCCGCTTCCAGGCGTGCGCCCGACGTCTCGAGGTGTGTCGCCGGCACGCACGAAGAAAGCTGGACCCGCAGGTCCATCACCGTGGCCGCGGCGCTCTCCAGGAAGAACTCCAACCCGGCGATACCCAGCACATTGCAGATCTCGTGAGGATCGCAGATCGCGGTGGTGGTACCGCGCGGCACGACGCACCGATCGAATTCGAGCGGTGGCACGAGCGTCGATTCGCAATGGACGTGACTGTCGATGAAGCCCGGCACCGCCACGAGACCGCGCCCGTCGATCTCCGCCGCACCCGAATAGGTCTCGTGCGTTCCGACGATCCGGTCGCCTGCAATGGCGATGTCGCCGGTCGCGACCTCGCCTGAGGTCAGGTCCAATATGCCGACCGACTTGACCACGAGGTCCGCGGGCGCTTTCCCGCGCGCCTGGTCGATGATGTCGGCAAGCCGGGAAGCGGAGACAGGGTCTCTCATCGGTCGGAAATAGGGTGCCGCGGGCCTCGAGGCAATGTCGTCGCAGCGCCTTGGCCGACCTCCGCGAACCGGGGAAGCGCACCCCCGGCGATCTCCTGGATCAGCTTCTTCGTCATGGCGCGACCGAACGCTTCGTGGCCCTGCGCAACGACGGTGAAAGCCCCGGGTCCACCGATGACATTGTCCTGGAAGTATCTTTCGAGGCCACCCGGCGGGTTTGTGTGGTCGGGACGGAATGATTCCTCGATCGGCGTCAGGATCACGAGCGCATTGATGATGACCCCTTTGGCGACGGCATCGTCGCGAGCGTCGCCAACTGGACGGCCCGAGACGTTGGTGCCGTCACCGGACACATCGACGACACGCCGCTCCGTCTCGAAGGGCGCACGCTCGAACTGCGCCACGGAGAAATCCATGGCGCTACTGATCGAGGTGCTGCCCGAGAAAGACCTGGGCGCCTCGACCAGCCGGTCCCCGAAGCGACGCGCCGCGGCAGTGCCGTCGATGATGCTCCAGTCGATAACCACACTATGCTGCCCGGCAGAGGCCCATTCGAGAAAGCAGACCGCAATTCGCCGGTGCGGCCCCGACATGATCGCCCGGATTACGTCGGGATGCGTGATGGCGGCGGCCGCTCCCTCCCGCTGAAGTCTGAATTTGGGCTCGGTGACGCTGCGCGAGACGTCGGCCGCAAGCACCAGCAGCATGTCGACTGGCTCGGCCGCGCGCGCCGATGGCGCCGCGAAAACCATACAGAGCGAACCCAGAAGCGCGACGATTAGCTTCAAGACAACGACCTCGCTTTTGCCGCCTCATCACCCCGAAGTATGCAGCTTGGGAGCCGGTCCGGCGATCCGGAAGCGCCGCCGTCCGCCTGCGCTCGGTTGGTGGAAGTTTCTCCTCGAAAGGCGCCGGAAAAGCGTCAATATTGCCATTGCGACTTACTTGCAGATCTGGCTTTTTATGCTGCAGTGCACTATATCCCCTGCTCCGCCTGTCCTGGCGGGGTTCGTCATGTAGGAGCGTTGTCTTGAGCGCGTTGAGGAACGAGACGGTGCTGTCGGTGCACCATTG